>Ga0131853_10001091_pt1 | contig 49401 bp, 43 predicted proteins | sample TergutLab28metaG_FD_92764 | JGI IMG/M metagenome (GOLD analysis project Ga0131853, IMG submission 92764) | Labiotermes labralis P1 segment gut microbial communities from Petit-Saut dam, French Guiana - Lab288 P1 (version 2) (version 2) | ecosystem: Host-associated > Arthropoda: Insects >... | reverse complement strand
CTGCCTCCGCCGGGGCCTGCTATGCCGGTTACGGCCACTGACAGCGATGTGCCGTAAAGCCTTATTGCCCCCAGCGCCATGCGCGTGACACATTCCTCGCTGACTGCCCCGTGAGTGTCCAGTGTTGCCTGCTCCACGCCAAGCAATTTTTTCTTCGCTTCGTTGGCGTAAACCACCGCGCTGCCCGCAAAAACATCGGACATGCCCGGCAAATCGGTCAAAATCGCTCCGATGCCTCCGCCGGTACAGGATTCCGCGCAGGACAGGGTCAGCCCTTTTTCTCGTCCCACGGAGAGTATCGCCTCCGGCAAAGTGGCGCATCCCTCTGGAAGGGCATACTTGGCGAGCTTCAAGCGGGTTTTTTGCACCGCCGCACCCACCAGGTTTTTTTCTCCGCGAAACACCAGTTCCACAAGGCCGTAAGATGGTAATATTGATATATGCAAGCGCTGGTCGCTCACGATGTCAGAAATTCTCTCGGCCGCCAGGCTTTCCGGTATGCCTACCACGGAAACCGATTCCCACGTCCACGTGTCATCGTAAGAAACAAATATGGGCGCTATTTCCTGCATTACCATGGCTTTGTACTCGAAAGGCACTCCGGGGAAACTCCAAACTTTTGTGCCATTTTTTTCAAAAAATATACCCAGCGCCGATCCAGCGGGATTATATACTCCGGCGGCTTCTTCCGGGATGAGTCCCTGAATTGGGCGAGAGCGCTCGACAAGCTCTCGCATGGAATCCTCATATCTGGATGCTACGCGGTTATAAAGCTCGTTGTCCACGGAAAGGCCGCATTCCAGATACTCGGCAAGCGCGTAACGAGTTTTGTCGTCGTGCGTGGGGCCGAGGCCTCCCGACAGTACCAGCATGTCGGTTTTGCCTATCCAGCGGTCGAGAACATCCACTATTCTGGGCAGATTGTCAGGGATAACCTCCACACGTAGCAGCTTCCATCCGGCATCGTGCAAAAGCCGCGCCAGAAACGAACAGTTACTTTCTTTCCGTATCCCGCTCAATAATTCGTCGCCAACCGCGATCGAAACAGCCGTTTTAAACATCGACTTCAATACGCACCATCTCCAGAGTAAGCGAATAGCACAGAAATTTCCAGGCAATAGTATATATGAAAAAACGAAAACCACTGAAAAGTTTTTCCCCTGCAGAGGGCTTGTGCTGTATAATACCGAAGACTTCATTTTTTTATTTCTTGCTGTTAAGGAGCAATGCAATGTCTTCGCAGGATGCGAGGAGAACTGCGTTTTAGGGTGTAAATGTCGTTATGCTTTCTTTGAAAAAACAAACTGGAGCAACACTTAAGCATATAAAATTGTGGGAGATGCGTAGCTACGCGTCTACTTCAGCTTGTATTGCAGAGGACATTGTCGCCTCTAATGGTACTACTCTTGTGCCAAAAGGCGCAAAGCTGTCTCATATGGGTTCCAGACTGGCCGCGCTGGAAAGAAAACTACGCCAGTGGGAAATTCCCTCCGTGCCAATAACGGTGCACGACGCGCCGGACATGGCGTATCTCGAAAATGGCCTGCAAGCCGCGAGAAAACGAATAACCAGCGTAGACCCCCAGTTCGCACGGGAAACGGTCAGGCAGCTCAAAATAGTTTATGAACGTATTTCAGACGGCACTCACAAGCCCGAGGACATTTCCGAACTGGCAATGTGGGGGCGCTCCATTGCCAGGGAAGTAGCGAGAGTTCCCCAGCTTATGCTGTGTTTAGGAGAGGTGCGTAATTGGGATGAGTATACGTATATTCATTCTCTGAACGTGGGACTTTTGAGCGGTTTCTTGACTCATCGCCTTTTCCCGGATAAGCCTAAATTGGCCGAAAGCGTGTCAGTGGGAGCTATTTTGCACGATTTAGGCAAGGCTCGTATTCCGCGAAGCATTCTGAACAAGCCTGGGAGCCTCACCAATGAGGAATTTGGCGTGATGAAAAAACATCCTGTTTACGGCGAAGCGCTGGCCAGAAGCAGCAACATAATCGATGCAAGCGTATTAACGGTGATTCGTTGGCATCACGAGCGCAGTTGCGGCCAAGGATACCCGGACGGGTTGAGAAAAAACGATATTCAGATAGAGGCAAGAATAGCGGCTGTCGCTGATGTTTTTGACTCGCTGACCGCGAAGCGCGTTTATAAAGAGCCTATGAAGGGGCGAGCGGCCGTTTCGCTGATGCTCCAAAGCATGAACGGGCACTTCGACCCGCAGATAATGCGCGCACTGCTGGTTTCTGTCGGGCTTTTTCCTCCAGGAACCGAAGTTGAGCTGTCGGACGGCAGTTTAGGCGTGATTGTAGGCTCCAGAGGCAACGACCTAATGCGTCCGGAGGTGCTTTTGCAAACCGACCGCCTGGGCCGCAAAATCGAGGATGCGAATATAATCGACCTCAGCCAAAACAAAGAGCTGTACGTAAAACGCTCCATACGTGAGTTGGGAACGCCGGCGTTTTAGGACTGCGGCTCATCTGCGCACGGAGGTTTGAACCTCGCCCGCCAAGGGTATGTTTTTTGTTTTTGCCGATATTGAGTAGGTCTAAACACTTCTCTCGTATCTCATGGAGAAATTTTCTATGCGTTGCATCAAACTTTTACTCGCATTTTTGTGGCTCGTGATTACGCAAACTGCTATATATCAAGTTGCTATAAATACATTTCATCTGCTCCTGCACGAAGATTTTCACCTCATGGGTTTTATGCTGTACAATAACTTAAATCCACGTGAACAAATCTTGCAAAGATAGAGTGAATACAGGTTTTATAATAAATCCAGGGCAAATCTATTGCCTACTGCAGAGGAGTCGTATCATAATGCTTTTGGAGGGAAATTCAGTACGCACCATATCCAGGCGCATAACGTTGAGAGAAATGCACGAATATACGTCAACTTCTGCTCGTGTGGCGGAGGACATTCTCACTCCTGACGGCGCCGTGCTTGTACCTAAAAATGCTGAATTGGCCAAATTTGGCCCTTCCATGAAAATATTTGAACAAAACTTGCGCCGGTGGAACATCTTGTCGATCCCCATAACGATAGACAACACCATAAATACCGCAGAACTTGAAAATATTTTAAAAAACGCGAAGGAACAGGCGTCGAGCGTAGACGCTCAGCTTGCCCATGAAACGATAAAACAAATCAAAAACGTATATGAACGCATTGAGGACGGCATATGCGACCAGGAAGACATCTCTATCCTGGCTGCGCAGGGCCGTACCGTAGCCGAGGAGGTTTCTCAGGCTCCGCAGCTGATGCTGTGCCTTGGGAAAGTGCGCAGTTGGGATGAATACACCTACGTCCATTCACTTAACGTTGCGCTTCTGAGCGGCTTTATCGCCCGCCGCATCTTTCCGGACAATCCTAAAATAGCTGAAAACGTCTCGGTGGGTGCTATTTTGCACGACTTGGGAAAAGCGCATATTCCCAAGGAGATTTTGAACAAACCGGCCCGCCTCACCGACGAAGAATTTACCATCATAAAAAAACACGCCATTTATGGAGAAGAGCTGGCCAAAACCAACGGTATAAACAACATCAGCGCGCTGGCGGTGATTCGCTGTCATCACGAACGCTATAACGGAAGCGGCTATCCTGACGGCCTCTCAAAGGACAATATTCAGATGGAAGCCAGAATCGCGGCTGTTGCCGATGTGTTCGATGCTCTGACCACGATCCGCGTTTACAAGGAGCAGATGGAAAGCCACGTCGCAATATCGCTTATGGTTGAAAGTATGAGCGATTTTTTCGACCCCATAGTAATGCGTGCGCTTCTGGTTTCTATCGGATTTTTCCCGCCTGGAACCGGGGCAGAACTATCAGACGGCAGCTTTGGGGTAGTTGTGGGCTCCAGCGGTAATGACCTCATGCGCCCGCAGGTGCTTTTGCATGTAGATAACATGGGGCGCAAAGTAGACGGCTTGAAGATAGTTGACCTCAGCAAAAGTGAAAATCTCTACGTCCGGCGCCCGATGCGGGACGTGGGAAAGGTTGCCTTCTAGGGCCTCCTGACAGGGCGTTTTCAAATAGGGTTGTTCGTGGTAATCTTGTCGTAGCGTAAACATCTCAAATTATTTTAGAGGAATCTTTCATGAATAATGAAGTTGGCTGTACTGGCGTAAGTTGCAAAAACGGCGTTTTTCCCGGTTTTAGCGCCACTAAGACAGGTACGATAAACATCATCGGCGCTGAAACAATTTTGTACACCCATGACAAAACAGGGGCAAGAGTAATGTACGTAGCCAATGAAGATAAGGAAAGAGCTATGCTTGTCACCTTTGAAACACCGGCTCTTGACAACAAGGGAATCCCGCACGTTTTTGAGCATATCTGCGCTTCCGGTTCGCAAAAATACGACTCGGCCAAGCTGTTTTCATCAGCAGGGTCGCAGACGTGCAACACGCACATGAACGCCTCCACATACGATGCAATGACCAGCTATGAATATTCGACTATGTTCGAGGAGCAGCTTCTGCTCATCGCGGATTATTACCTGGACAGTGTATTCCACCCCCTGCTGTACACGGATAAACTGATCTTTAAGCGGGATGCATGGCACTATGAGCTTGCTGACGTGAATGCGCCGTTAAACGTCAACGGCATCGTGTACAACGAAATGAAGGGCGCTTTCGCAATCGAGCGCGCCGCGGTTCACAATACGCTGAACACTCTGTACCCAGGTAGCGCGGCTGCCAACGACTCCGGCGGTGTTCCAAAGGAAATCCTCACCATGACTTATGAGGATTGCGTCAATTTTCACCAGACCTATTACCACCCTTCCAACGCGCTGATATTTCTATACGGCGACCTGAATATTGAACCATTTCTGAAGCTTGCTGGCGACTATTGCGATAATTTCGACAAAAAAACAATGAAAAACATTTACGCGGATAGCGGCTGTTCCGGCCCTTGTGCCCCCGTGACCACGCTGTTTAAATTTCCAATGGAGGCAAATTCCGAGGTCGAGGACAACAGCGTCATATGCTACTCGTTTAACCTTGGTAAGCTGTCGCCGCTGGATTACGCTTCTTTTGAAATATTATCAACGATTCTGGATGGAGATTCTTCGCCTGTTATAAGTAAGCTCCGTGAAGTTTTGCCCGGAGCGAGCGCCTCCGTTGATTTTTACGCTACCTCTGCCGGCTGTTGTCTGTCTTTTTCCGCCATGGGTGTCAACGAGCGCGACAAAGATACGCTGAAAGCAGCAGTGAACGAAGCCATTGCGGAAATTATAGAAGGAGGCTTTGACGCGGAGCATTTGGAAGCTGCTATAGCTTCCGAGGAATTTTTTGTGCTGTCCGTGCCAGAAAGATCCGGCCTTGGTATCAGGGTAACTTCGGAAATGGCAAGGCTAGGCTCCATTGGCCTGGGTTACAACTACTGGAACGAATACCTGGACGCGATAGAAAACGCCAAGTCCAAATATGCTACCGGCTATTTCGAGGCTATGGTAGAAAAATATATCGCCAGCAACCAGAACAACGCGCTTGTTGTAACGGTTCCAGCTCCAGGCTTGAAGGAAAAGCTTGACGAACAGCTTCGCACAGAGCTTAACGCCGCCAAAGCAGCTATGTCTGATGAAGAAATCGCCGAAATAATAGAGACGGATAAGGCGCTTGTCGCTATGTCGGAAGAAATCGTTCCAGCGGAGCTTCTTAATAGGCTTACGGCGGTCACGATGGAAACTTTTTCAGACGAGCAAATTGAAATTAAAACTTACGATATCGAAGAAACGTCTTTGAACGGAGTGAAGGCATATGTGGCAAAAGCGGCCACTCGCAGCCTGAATTTCACGGGCGTTGACTACAACTCCGCTGCTGTAACTCTGGAAGACCTGCATTACCTGAACCTCTATGCCGACCTTTTGGGCGAAGTTCCGACAAAAAATCTGAGCCTGACCGCCCTTCAGATTAAAATGGCGCGATACCTGTATAAATTCAGCGCCACGGCGAGTTCCAGAGAGTTTTACGATTACTCTTACAAGCCGGCATTCTGCGTGGGCTGGTACAGCGTCAACGACTCGTATGCCGAAGCAGTGGCGCTCGTGCGAGAGATGCTCACAAATGCCGATTTTTCCGACTCAGAGACTATCTCAGGAGTGATAGGTCGGCTTAAAACCTCTATTCGTAGCACGATTAACAACAGCCCTCACGATATCATGCAGGTTCGCGCTATGGCCAGCCGCTTCAGCCGCGTTGCCTACGACAATCATATGCGCGGCGTTGCCTATTATCAATTTTTATCCGAGGCTCAGAAATTCCTGAAAAGCGACCCCAAAGGCTTCAAGGCTAAACTTCTGGCCGTGCGCAGCAAGCTTGGATTCAAGGACGGAGTCACCGTCATGTTCACTGGCAACGCCAACGGTATAGAGTCTTTCCAAAACAGCGTCGGCGTCCTCTTGGAGCACCTGACCGATGAGCCGGTATTGATGGCTGACCTTAATTCCATGCCAAGGCCGGATGATTCCGAAGGCTTTGTAGTCGAGGCTTCTGTGCAATTTAACGTCGCTTTCGCATCCTACGGCGAAATCGGGCTGAAATACAGCGGCAAGCTCCTACCCATAGCTAAAATACTGTCCGATGCCTACCTTACTCCGGCGGTTCAGTATACAATTGGGGCTTACGGTTGCTGGGCCGCCGCCAACAGATATGGCCTGGTTTTTGTTTCCTATTACGACCCTTCCGTTGTTGAAACCTTCGCCGCTTACGATGAAATGGCTGGCTTCGCCGCCTGCCATGGCCTGAGTCAGGAGGACGTCAATCGCTACATAATTTACTCTCTGGCCCAGCGGCTTGTTCCCGAAGGCGAGTTAAACGGCGCGCGCAACGCCATAATGCGTAAATATCAGTGTTATCCCGATGACTATAAGCTGAACATTCTCAGGGAAATCAAGTCCGTTACCGTCCGTGACTTGACGGATTTTTCAGGGCACCTGGCCTTTGCTATGGACAAAGGAGTTCGCTCCACGGCCGGCGGGCAGGCTGTTATTCTTGAAAACGCCCGCCTCTATAAATCTATAGTCTACCCTCTGTCCTCAACAAATGGCGGCAGTAATTATAGCAATTTGCACAAACGTTTAGTCTGAATCAAGGTGAAACACCAGTAGTCATCGACAAGAAGTTTATACATAAAATAGCCAACGGCTATAAATAGTTGTGTGAATAAAAAGCCTCCCAAGAGCTTTTGGCTGCTTGGAAGGCTTTTATAGTGCGGTCTTATTTGAACAATTTGCACATGATGGCTACATCCAACTCATCATGCTCGCAGTTAGCCAGCATGAGTTCATGCGCCAGTTTTGAAACAGGCATGGGAACCCCTTCGCCTAAAGCGAGCGCATTAGCAACGTCTTTGCGGGCGAGAGATAATTTAAACCCTCCTTCAAATTCGGTGTTGGCCATTCTTTTAAAGCGATTTTTGAAAGAAGTGGAAGCGCCGGAACTGGCGCAAATAACGTCAAACAGCTTATCCATATCAAACCCTTGCTTTTTGGCCACCTGAAACATCTCTGAGACGGCAACGAGATTTGTCATCATAAGCAGATTATTGAGGTTTTTAAACGCCTTGCCTGTGCCGCAGTTTCCGAGATCGAAAATTTCTTTTCCCATAACCTCTAAAATTGGGCGCACCGTTTGCAGGGCTTCTTTATCTCCTGACGCGAAAATAGACAAGGCTCCTTTTTGCGCTCCAGCTACTCCACCGCTTACAGGCGCGTCTACGACCGGAATGTTTTTCGGGGCGTACCAAGCTTCTACTTCACGGATAGCCTCAGTTGTGCAGGAAGACATGTCCATTATGACAGTGTTTTTCTTGAGTGAAGCAGCCAGGGTCTCGTTGATAAGTGCGGCTTTGACTTCGATATCAGCCGGAAGAATCGTTATCACAACGTCTACGTCTTTCGCAGCTTCAGGCATAGATGGGAAAATTAGCAAGCCGTATCGTTTTGCCAGATCGTCAGCGGCAGCGCGACTTCGGTGGATAGCTGTATGAAGCGTATAACCTGCTTTGAGCAGATTTTCTGCCATAGGAGCTCCCATTGCTCCCAAACCAAAAAACGCTATTTTTTTACTCAAATTGAATACCCCCAGTTTATGATGACATGTTTATTTCGCATATTTTACTATGATTTATGGACAAATCCATCGTGCTTAATCAATAACAAGCCAGGTGCATGAAAATACAGAATTTACGTACTCCAGATTTCATTTTATTTTGTCTCCTTAGCCTGTTACAAGATGGTGTATAATTTCACGCGGATGTTTTAATACGTCTGTAAATTATTTTATGTTACCTATGTAATGTAGACAAGAAGGGGAGTCTAAATGAACAAAACGCCTTGGAAAACAGAAAAGTGGTTCACTAGTCCTTGGAATTTCGCCGATGAAATAGTTAGCAGTCACAATTTTGCTAAGCAGATTAAATTCCATGATGTTTCGTTGCGCGATGGTGAACAACAAGCGGGGCTGGTGTTTACAAAAAGCCAAAAAATTGAGCTAGCTGAAAAACTGGCTGAGGCTGGAGTTCACCGTATAGAGGCCGGTATGCCCGCTGTATCGCCGCAAGACGCTGCGGCCGTAACAGAAATTGCAAAACGCAAACTTGGGCCGCAGATATTCGCATTTGCTCGTTGCATGAAAGATGACGTCAAACGCGCGGTAGATTGTGGAGTAGATTCGATTGTAATTGAAATACCCGCCAGTGAGCACATCGTTAAATATGCCTACCGTTGGGATTATCAGCGAGCTATAGATCTGTCAATAGAAGCGACTCTGTGTGCTAAGGAAAATGGTCTGTATACAGTATTTTTCCCAATCGATGGAAGCCGTAGCGACATTCCCACGCTGATTGACCTGATTCAACAAGTAGAGAAGCACGGCCATATGGACGCTCTCGCTGTTGTAGATACCTTTGGAGGCCTTGCCCCCCACGCCTGTGGTTACCTTATACGCAAGATAAAGGAACGCATCAAGAAACCCCTAGAGGTTCATTTCCATGACGACTTCGGCCTTGCTAGTGCAAATACGCTCATGGCGCTGGCCGCTGGAGCGGAAGTGGCGCATACCACCGTTTCCGCAATAGGTGAGCGCGCAGGCAACGCTGCTTACGAAGACGTAGCTCTCTCTCTCTTGACGATGTACGGCATTGATACCGGAATCAAGTATGAAAAAATGTATCCTATTTCAAAATGGTTGAGAAGAATGAGCGGTATCAATATACGTCCAAACCGCGGCATTATGGGAGACGATATAAATAAGATCGAATCCGGTATCGTAACAGATTGGTATTACAACGCCAAGGACGAAGCCCCGCTTGAATTGTCCCCGTATCTGTACACCCTCACTGGCCATCCAGATGTTGATGTTGTGTTGGGAAAGCATAGCGGCGTGCGCTCTGTCGACATTTACCTTGACAGAATCGGAAGACGCTGTGATGACGAAAATGCCAAGCTGGAAATAGTGGCCAAAGTCAAGGAAAAATCTTACGAGATTGGTGGATTACTGAGCGTGGGAGACTTTGCCAACATAGTTTCAAATGTGCTGGATTAACGAAAATATTATTTATATAAGTAATCACAAAGACCAAAAACCAGAAATTTTGTGATTATGTATGTTGTTTTTATTACCTACTTCAGCGAAGTTTGCTGAAAGGGGGCTGTTAACGCGGTGGAGTGAGTTGCGCCTGAGATATGCTGTGTTCTTATAGTTTTGTATCACGCTGATATTCAAATTTTAGAAATTTTAGGAGGAAAAATTAATGAAACTGCAAAAAATTTTAGCAATTGCAATGATTTTGTGTATGGCTTTGGTTGTGCCGGCGAGTGCCGCTGATTTTCCCAATCGCACAGTCAGGATTCTTATTCCATTTTCGGCAGGCGGTGCCACAGATTTAATGTCACGTATCATGGCACCAGCTATTGCAAGCGATTTGGGTGTCGATGTCATAGTTGAAAACAGACCTGGCGCACAAGGAGCTATTGCGATTACGGAACTGTTGGCTGCACCTGCGGACGGCCACACGCTCATACTGGCCAGCATATGCTCCGTTGCCATCAATCCGAACCTTTCAGATGTTGGTTACTCAAGAGCGGATCTTATCCCAATCGTTCAGGCTGCCGAGCTTCCAACAAATATATTTGTGCGGGCAGACGGCCCATTCGAAGATTTTGAAGATATGGTGAGACAAGCTTCTGAGAATTTCGGCAGGTTGACATATGCCACCGCTGGAACAGGTGGTTCTCATCACATCGTGGCGGAAGTTTTGCAATATAACATGGGAATGCAGGGCCTGTTGACCAACGTGCCTTTTAACAGCGGAACTGAAGCTATTACGGCTGTGCTGGGTGGACATGTTGATATGGCTTTTGCCAACGCATCGTATGGAGAGAGATTTGTGAACCAGAGCGGCGAAATGAGAATACTTGGAACATCACTATCGCGCGGATGCCCTGTAGTTCCGGCTACGCCTACATTTAAAACTTTAGGTTATGATGTTACGGTTGCGAACTGGTGGGGCTTCTTTGCACGCACTGGAACGCCGGAAGAGGTTATCAACAGAGTGGCTCTGGCAGTCGAAAACGCGCTCTCTGACCCTGAGATCATTGAGTCTATGACAAATGTTGGAATACCACCTTATTTCATAAACCGCGCCGAATTTACAGCTAAATACAATGACCATTATGAGTATTTGGAAGAACTATTACCAAATATTTTTTAGTAACTACGTTTTAGCTTTTTAATTAATACGAAGCCGGGTATCTGTTCTAGTGCTGATACCCGGCAAATCTTGATTTCTTGCACCAACGCTTTGTGAAGTTCAAATTTTATCTGTGATTTCGCAAGCAGCATAAAGTACATGAGGTAAATCTATGAAGAGGATGACATTAAGTTTCTATGTTTCTTTGGCGTTCGTGATCTTGGGACTCGTGGTGCTGAGAACAGCGCTGCAACTCCCGCTTAGCACTCGCATTACTGCAATGGGAGGCCCCGGGACTTTCCCTGTAGCTTACCTGGTTATGATTATAGTTTTATCAGCTATTTTGACCGTTACGGAATTTTTTAAATCCATGTCTACACCCGGATCAAAATATAAAATAGAAAAAAATGATGTAATAAGAGTTCTGCTGATGATTGTAGTCGTTGCTGTATACTTGGTAAATTTACGCGCGGTAGGATTTATGATTTCTACCCCCTTCTTGACCCTTGCTTTATTATGGTTGTTTGGGTACAGGCATATAATAATGTCGCCGGCATTGGCAATAGGGATCACGCTTCTTTTGCGGTTATTGTTCCAGACTTTTCTTAGAATATTATTGCCGTAGTCGACAGAGGTAAGAATATGTTTGAAATATACGCTGTTTTTACATTCACAAATATAATGTTCACTTTTATCGGAACCACAGTCGGCGTAACCTTTGGGGCTATTCCGGGAATTTCTACCTCAATGACCATTGCGCTTTTTTTGCCCTTTACGTTCGGCATGGAGGCTGTGGCGGCTTTTGGATTTTTGCTGGGGATATATGCGGGAGGAAATTACGGCGGCGCTATCCCGGCTATTTTGATCAACACACCTGGAACGCCCTCGGCATCAGCCACAATGCTTGACGGTTACCCTCTGGCACAGCAAGGCAGAGCGGTTGAAGCATTATCTGCGGCGGCAATTTCCTCTTTTGTCGGCGGTATCTTCAGCTCCATTATTTTGATTATGCTGGCGCCCAGGCTAGCTCAGCTAGCTTTGATGTTCGGCCCGGCCGAGTATTTCGCGGTGGGTGTTTTTGGATTAAGCGTTGTAGCGAGTCTTTCGACGAATAACTTTCTAAAGGGTTTCATCGCAGCGGGCTTGGGCTTGCTGATTGCAACGATAGGCATGGATCCGATGACAGGGGCTATGAGATTAACCTTTGGAATTGGCTATATGAGAGGCGGCATTCATTTTATTCCCGCGCTTATTGCTTTATTTGCAGTTCCTGAGGTCATTTCAAAACTTGAAGAAATTTATAAAAAAGACAAATCCGTGGAAAATCTCGTCAGCATCTCGGGCAAGATGGTAAGTCTAAAAACCCTGATAGCGAATACTTTCAACTTTATCAGATCGTGCATCATTGGGGTTATCGTTGGAATAGCGCCTGGCGCAAGTGGAGCTATTGCGGCCTGGATTTCCTACAACGAAGCAAGGCGTGGCTCTAAAAACAAAGAGCTTTTTGGAAAAGGCAATATTGAGGGAGTCATCGCTCCAGAAACTGCCAACAGCGCGCTTACCGGAGGATGCTTGGTTCCAATGATGACGCTGGGAGTTCCAGGGGATGCCATCACCGCTATAATACTGGGGGCTTTCCTGATTCAGGGTTTGCCAGTGGGGCCGGAGTTGTTTAGTAACCACCCCGATGTTGTAACAGGTATTTACATAATGCTGATAATGGCCAATATATTCATGTTCACCTATGGCATGTTGGGGATCAGGATATTTGCCAAGCTTCTGATGATTCCAGTCAATATATTGATGCCCTTTGTTCTTGTATTGTGTCTAGTCGGAGCTTTCGCGAACAGCTCGTCCATTTTTGAAATGAAGATTGCTTTTGGGCTGGGCGTGGTAGCGTACATCTTTAAAAAAGCAGATTTCCCGGCACCGCCGATTTTGATCGGAATTATTTTGGGGCCTATTATGGAAACGAACTTCAGGCGAGCAATCACGATATCACATGGGAGCCTTTCTATCTTTACGCGTCCCATCAGTCTTACCTTGCTCTTAATTTCTGTGTGTGCTTTCTTATTCCCAATCCTATCCCAGCAATATAACAAATACAAGAAAAGCAAATCAGCTTAAACAGTTTAAAAGCCAAAAAAGAAATATGCCATCCGAGTTGTGTAACTCGGATGGCATATTGTTGTTTAACAGTATTTACAATTTAAACTCGGCCACCAGCGGTGTGTGGTCGGAGGGTTTTTCCCAGCCGCGCGGGGCACGGTCGATGTAACAGTCAACAGATCTCTCAGTTAACGCATTGGTCGCCATGATATGGTCAATTCTCCAGCCAATGTTTCTGGTCAGCGCATCTTTCACCCGGTAGTCGAAAAACGTGAATTCTCCGGCATCGGGATGGAAGCGGCGCAGGACGTCTTGAAGCCCCCATGAGACAACCCAGTTGAATTTTTCACGTATTTCGCTGTGAAAACATACATGGTCTTTTTTATTCTGAGGGTTTGTCACGTCTGCTTCGGCAGGAGCTACGTTGAGATCGCCGACCCAGGCAAATAAAGCATCAGGAACAATTTCGCGGTCAATAAATGCATGTACTCGCTCTAAAAAGCTCTTTTTTACCCCGTAGTCCGAGTGAGTAATGTCTTTGCCCTGTGGCACGTAGGTGTTTAACACGCAAAGAGGTGCTGAGTCTTTGGTTTTAGCGTAGACTACTCTGGTGGGGAAATCTGGTTCTTTTTCATCGTTAAACCCAAACCGAACTTCCACAGGAACAGACGCAACAACCGCCACGCCGTTGTAGGATTTCTCTCCGCAAAAATACGCGTTGTAGCCCATAGCTTCAAAGGCCGCAACTGGAAAGTCGGCGTCCGTGGCTTTCGTTTCCTGCAAGAAAAGCAAGTCTATTCGCGAATCGGCAAGCCAGCGCTCTAAAACGGGCATTCTGCTGCGCACGGAATTGACGTTAAAAGTAGCTATACGCATGAAAATTTATTCACAAAATAGCCTAGTGGCCTAATTCCCGCGCTCGCGTTCCCTGAGCACGCGGCGGAGTATTTTGCCTGTGCCGGAGAGCGGGAAGTCGTCCACGAATTCAACTTTGCGCGGAACCTTGAAATGGGCAAGGTGCTGCTTGCAGTGCCGGACGATTTCAAGCTCAGTGATTTCCGCTCCTTCAGCCTTAATGATGAAAGCTTTCGGGAGTTCGCCCTGCACCGGGTGCGGCATGCCAACAACGATGGCAGTCTTAATGGCCGGAAGCGAGTGCAGAACCAACTCAACTTCTTGCGGGTACACGTTGAAGCCGCCTACTATGATAATGTCTGTAACGCGATCCAATATCTTAACGTAACCGCCTTCGATGCTAACATAGTCTCCAGTATTGAACCATCCGTCCTCAAATCGTTCAGCTGTCATCTCTGGCGCGCGGAAGTAGCCGTTCGTAACAGAAGGCCCGCGCAGCCACAACACGCCCTCATTATTGTCAGATTTATCGCCTTTCTCCGTACGAAGCTTCCATTCGAATCCGTCCAGGAATGGCCCAACCGTTCCGGGGCGGTGCTCTTCGTAGCTTCTATTTACGCAGGCAACGGGGGAGGTCTCTGTAAGGCCGTATCCCTCCATGACGTCTTTGCCTGTCACTCGAAGAGCGATTTCGTGAATATTGGCGCTAAGGCGGTCTCCTCCGCTTATCATCAATTTTACCGACGAAAGTAGGTCTTTAGGCAGTGCGCCGCGATCCATCGCCGATATTATATAAGAAAATATGGTGGGGACTGCGAACATGACGTTGACTGGAGCTTCTTGTATGGCTTTTATCGTCTGCGCCGGTGGCAGAAAACCAGGAACTATGGCCTGACATGCGTTCATGGTAAGAGGCAGAATTGTAGAGGCCGTGTAACCGAATGAGTGGAAGTTGGGAAGCACATTCAAAAACACATCGCCTGGTTGGATATCTCGTACTGCTGCTCTGGTCTTGACGCAGTTATCGTATATATTGCCGTGGCTGAGGGGCACTGCTTTCGGCATACCGGTTGTACCTGACGTAGCGAAAATTACGGCGGTGTCAGGAGTTTCAAACGAAGAAGCTTTCCCATTAATAGGCGGTAACGGCCCCATCGGAGGGCAGACCACGCAGGAAAAACCTTTCTCGTGGAAGACGGACTCGGCTTCCACGCGTATCGCGTCAGACATCACGACCGCGAAGGGTTCTATGAGTTCCAGAGTGCCGATCAGGGAAAGCATGCCTGACTTCACATTCAGCGGCGAAATGGTGCCGCCAAGCTTCCAGACGGCCAGCGAGAGGGCTGGGATCATGGGGCAGTTAGGCATTAAAACGGCTAGTCTCTGTCCCTTGCCAAAACCAGATTTTCTGAGGGCATCCTCGCATTGCTCGGTCAGCCCGGAAAAATCCGACTTGGAATACCACTTTCCATCCCACCAAAAACAGTTATTCTCTTTGTTTTCAGCGAGCTGGGCGCCTATAAGCGACTCAAGTCTTGCGGACATTTTTCATGCTCCTTTGCTATGGGATTATCTCATGCCTAAATAAACAAAATCCTCAGCGCGGGAGTCCAGCTGCCCCATGGCACCCGACGGATACCGCTTACTGCTGCTCCCTTCCGGGCCTGACAGGGTTCACGGGCCTTCGCCGCATGGGACTGAACCCCCGCGCCGAGGATTCGAACATGAAAAAGTATACAGCGACAAAGCTTTTTTATCAAGCCAGGTTCTGCTATGGCTGGTATGAATTTTATTGTTTCGGGTTGCATAGCTATGTTACCATTCTGCCTAGGAAAAACATTGCAAAGGGAAGTATTGCAAACCTTTATGCTATGATGAAGCAAGCAAGTTCGAAGAAGGTGTCGGCATGTTCGATTTTCCTGGTGGACAAGTGACAGCGTTTTGTATCACATTTGCGGTTGGTGTAGCTGGTTATTTCATTTTTAAGCTTCTGCGGCTTCCCAACCCTGCCATGCTGGGAGCAATGACGGCAACAGGGGCCTTAAATATTGCTGGGCTTTACCCGTCTTTTGATACGCGCCTCGTTTCGTTTGCGGCCAGCGTCACGATAGGTGTCATGATAGGGCGACTGGTTGACAGAACGCTCATCAGGCGCATGGTAAATATGGCCAAACCGGTTGTGGTTCAGACGACAGGAATGATTGCTCTCTCGCTGATCTGCGGAATATCAATGCACCTGATAAGCGGAATCGATTTAACCACATCCCTTATTAGCGCCACCACCGGCGGTGTTACGGAGATGATTATCTTCGGCATGGCCGTTGACGCTGATGTTTCTGTAATAGCGTTCGTTCAGCTCTTCAGGCTCGTTTTTTTCGTAACTTTGATTCCATACCTTGGTTTTATTGCCGAAAAAATTACCGGCACTCCGCAGGTACGTCACACTAAGATCAATTGCGCGGAAGATACTTCAGTCAAATTTTTCTGCAAAAGAGACTACCTAATAATGATTCTTCTGGCTTTCGCGGTAGGTAGCCTGGCACAGAGGCTTGGAATTCCGGCCGGAGCTATGCTGGGGGCTATGTTTACCGGAGGCGGGGTGGCTATGTTCCTGGGGAAGCGGTACAGTTTTGATAGCAGGCTGCGTTTTCCCGCGCTGATCTGTATTGGGCTCGTAACCGGCGCGAGAATTACCCCTCAATTCATTGATCAGCTCGGCTCACTGCTCTTTCCAGCGATGATAGTGACTTTGATTATGCTGGTCGGTTGTTTTCTGATGGCCTTACTGCTTCACAAAACATCAGGATTAAGCCTTACTACATGCCTGCTCTGCGTCACCCCAGCTGGGCTGAACCAAGTGGCGTCCCTTTCCGAAGAGCTCGGCGCCGACCCTCTTGTCGCCTCGGTTTTTCACACCGCTAGGTTTTCTTGCATAATAATTTTTTATCCGTGGTTGATTATGCCTTTTATTTCATGAAAAACCCCCCTCCCTTGCTTGAAATAAAAGGTACAATATATACTTGGGTAAGGCACGAATTGGAGACGTTGCGTGCGTGCTCGAAAAAAATTCCAAAGAAATTAAGGAGTGTTGTTGATATGAGGAAAAAAATAATCCGAGGGCTGGTTATTACATGCGCGGCCTTACTTGTTACGGCTTGGGCGATTCCTGCCAACGCTGCCATCAGCAGATATGTCGTGAACGAAGCCTGGGCGCGTATCACGACTGCGGCGGGTATGGAATATTTCCCTATAGTGTTTGAATCTGAAACTGCCCCAAACGCGTGGGTAAGATTTCAGTCTTCGAGCAGATTCAGCGTACACGTCACAGAGGGCCTTATGCAGCTGCTTCAGACTCCTGATGAAATAGCAGGCGTGCTTGGGCACGAGGTTGGTCACATCAAACTGGGGCATTTTAACAGGAGCGTGACGCGTAACGTAGGGTGGACAATTTTGGGCGCGGCCTTGGGCAGAGCCGGCGCTGTGGCAGAAGTAGTCGGGGCTGTTGGAATGGGTTTGGCGGAAGGCGGTTTCAGCAGAGAGCAGGAAGTGGAAGCCGATGACTTCGGATCGGAACTCGCTATAAGGGCCGGCTACTGCCCGTGGGGGCTTTACAACGCCATGGCAAGATTCAGGGACGGCGGGTTCAGAACAGAGCGCGGCGGGTTCAACTCGCATCCTCCGACAGACCGTCGCCTGGAGCGCCTGGCAAATCGCGCAAGAGCGCACGAGGAAAATTATCAGGCTGCGATTCAGCCTCAATATGTACCTCAAACCCCTCAGCCTGAAGCTCAACCTCAACCTCAGCCTCAGCCTCAGCCTCAGCCTCAAGCCGCGGAGCAAGGCGCTGAAGAATCTCCCTCGGAGTGGCTGAGGCGGCGAACTAGGCAGGAGTGAAGCGTTTGTCTATTTTCTCATCTCACTCAGGCAAAAACGGCATCTAAAGGGCCAACGGCTCTATTTTAATTTCGTTAAACGGGAGGATTTTAAGTATGAGTAACTGGAAAGACAGCCTCAGCTCCGCGGCTAAAAATGCAAAACCGTCTCCGGTGCGCGAACTTCTAAAGGTCATCAATCAACCCGGGATGATCTCTTTCGCCGGTGGAATGCCGGCTCCGGAAGTTTTCCCCGTCGAGCAATTCTACGAAGGAGCCGAGCTGCTCAAAACCAACGGAAAATTTATGCTGCAATATGGCACCACGGAGGGATATAACCCGCTACGCGAGTTCCTGAACAAATGGACTGCTCCCCGACTGGGCCGCGAACTGACGCTGGATGAAATAATCCTCACCACCGGCTCTCAGCAGGTGCTTGACATGTTTGCCTGGGCTGTCCTAGACCACGGCGACGTAATAATAACGGAAGACCCGTCTTATATGGCCGCGCTCAACGTATTTTCCAATCACGGAGCCTCGTTTGCATCGGTTCGTATGGATGGCGACGGCATGGTCGTATCCGAAATTCCAGCCCTCATAGAGAAATTGAGGAAGGAAGGCAGAAAAGTTAAATTCATCTACACCATCGTGAACTTCCAGAACCCGGGCGGAGCTACAATGTCTCTGGAGCGCCGGAAAGAGCTTGTGGCCATTGCCGAAAAATACGACGTAAAGATTTTTGAGGACGACCCCTATGGTTACGTCAGGTTCGATGGGGAACATCTGCCCTCCATTTTTTCGTTCGACAAGGCGGGTAACACGGTATACGCCGGTTCTTTTTCTAAAATACTTTCTCCGGGTGTTCGTATTGGGTGGGTCAGCGGGCCTAAGGACATTATACGTCAGCTAACCGTTTTCAAGCAGGCGCTAGACCTGTGTTCAAGCCCAATTACTCAGGTGTTGACATACGAATATTGCCGTAAAGGCTACCTTGATTCTCACCTTCCAAGCATAGTTGAAAATTATCGAGTCAAGCGTGATGCGATGGAAAAAAGCTTTGAAAAGCATCTGGCGCCTCTTGGTTTCACGTGGGTTAAGCCGCAGGGCGGCTTTTTTTACTGGCTGAACACCGGAGGCATCGACAGCGGAGATTTGGCAAAGCGCGCGCTCGACAAGAAAGTTGCAATCCTTCATGGCGCTCCGTTCTGCGTTAATCCAGAGGCCGGCATACACTCGATCAGGACAAATTATACATTCAGCCAGCCCGATGTCATCGAAGAAGGCGTCAGCCGCCTGGCACAGGCAGTTCAGGAAATGAAAATCCCGGCCAGATAGGGTTGTGCTTTTTACAGAGAGATTAGCGCGATAATATAGCCGTTGGCTATTTTATGTATAAATTTCTTGCCGATGACTACTGGTGTTTCATCTTGATTCAGACTAAACGTTTATGCAAATTGCTATAAAACACTCAGCCCTGCCGGAAAAAAGCAGGGCTGCTTTTTAATTTTTTGATTGCTCTCTCGTAAATTTGAATGACTATACTATACAGCCCATCAACATTTGCAGGAGCATCTTGATACATTTTTATGCGCTTACAACTTTGCAAAACGCTACAGCGCCGCGCACCGCGCCAGGCAATTCCTCCACACGGAGGGATTTTTTTGTGTCGTCATTCCGTTGAGCCAGTCCGGCTTGCCTCCGCCTCTCGCTTCCAGTTCGGGGAAATTTTTAACGAAGCTGGATAAATCCGTGCTCAGATCCGCGCCGCGCAGCAATATAAATGGAAAAGGCTCTTTAGCGGCGGTGACGTTGGGGGCGAGAACCAGGCAGAACGCGTCTGGGTACTCTACCGCATGGGCGCGGGCAGGGGCCGAAAGCAGTTCCTTCGTAAGGCCGCCCACAACAGCAACATGCAGAGCTGGAGCATTCCCTGTCGCTTCGTGCACTTCCCACGGAAAGGATATGTACCCGCGCACCTTGTCCAGAACATGGTGCAGGATTTCGTTTTCTTCTTTTTGGCGCGCAAAAACATCAACAACCTGGTCAGACTTGCACCCGATTTCCCGCAAAATCTTTCTCATTGCGCGCGAATGTTCCCGCGATATTTCTTCCTGCCGAACCGTGAATCGGATCTCCCAATCGGGAGGCGAACCGTTGAAACCCGTCACCATAAACCCGCCTACTTCTTGTGTGCTTGCGGTGTGAGTTCCTGAACACGCGGTCGCGTCCACGCCAGCAATACGCACAATTCTAATCTCGGAGTCATGAATACGATCCCAGTGAGCCTTCAGTTCTGGCAGTTTTTCAGCGTCCTCACGCGGCATCACCAGCGGTTCGACTGGAATATTTTCGCGTATCGCGAGAGATGTTTTTTCTTCCACGTCAAACAGGGAGTCCCAGGTTAGCTCACCGTCGTAGCGCACGTAGACCACACTTTCACTCTCTCCGATGTTGACTTTGACTGTTTCAAGGCCGTCACAGGCGTTTTCCTGCAATCTGGAAAATATGTGCTGCCCCGTGTGCATACGCGACAAAAGTGCGTTTCTGGCGAGATCAACCTCGGCAAAAACCTCCATGCCTGGCGCAAGTTTGCCTTCGGCAATCATCAAATCAAGGACAAAACCTTCCTGCTTGCCCTGTTTAAGCTTGCGCGTATCACGAACGTCTGCGCGGAATCCGCCTCCAAAAAGCTTTCCGGTGTCACCGGGCTGTCCGCCGCCGCTGGGGTGGAATGGGCAGACGTCCAGTACCACCTGCGCTTTTTTGCCGTTGGACTCAAGTATGTCAATTATTTTCAGTTTCGGTGCTAACGTCATCGTCAACGAAAACTCCTGCCTTCATCAATGCGCTGTTCTATCGTGCCCGCCAAATGACGTATTATGGGAAAATCCGACCAGCGGGTGCCGAATCTTTCGTGCAATATCCAACCAACGAGCACCATGATACAACAGGCCAGAGCCGCTAAAATCACTATCAGCGACTGTTTGCGGATATTTGGCTTGGGGCGCGTATCAAGTATTTTGACGTCACTTTTGCGCTCAACCTTGACTCCCATTTTCTCCAATTTTTCTCTTTCCCATTTTTCCCACAGGCTCATGGTTGCACTATCCCCCTTGGAAAGATTTTCAGTTTTTCAATATTGCTTCTCTTGTTTCGCGGGCTTTCCTTAAAATTTCGTCTTTGTCCACCGTCGGGTAGGCCCCGTCTTTGTAAAGCCACTTGCCGTTTACCATCGTGCCTTTTATGTCCGCCGATGAACCGGAGTAAACTATGTAATTCGCTAGATTTTCCTCATTTACGCCAACGTAGTGCGGCTGGTCAAGGTCAACCAGCACAAAGTCGGCCACCCAGCCTTCGCATATCAGACCCTTTTGGGCGAAGCCAGCCGCGCGAGCACCCTCAAACGTAGCCATGCGCAGAATATCAAGCGGAGGCGCACTAGCTGAATTACGCGTGATTCCCTTGTGCAGCAGGGCCGCGCTACGCATTTCTCCCCACATGTCCAGGCGATTGTTGCTGGAAGCCCCGTCAGTGCCAATGGCAAGGCCAACTTTTTTATCAAGCCACGCGTCAAGCGGCATGACGCCGCTGCCTAGCTTCATGTTGCTGCAGGGGCAATGCGCTATCGTAACATTGGACATGTCCAGAGTGCTTCCCCATTCAGGATCCATCCACACGCCATGAGCCAGAGTTGTTCCCGGCACTTCAAGTATACCCGTTTCGGCCAGGTATTTATCGGGCGTCATTTTAAGGTCGTTTTTAATATAGCCAAGCTCGAATTCTGTTTCTAAAAAATGGAAATGAATTCCCATGCCCCGCTCTTTTGCTATGCCGACAACCCGCTTCATGTCCTCAAAAGGCACTGTATACGGCGCGTGAGGCCCCAATTGAACGGTGATAAGCCCTTCGCGGCCATGCCAGCGCTCGAAAAGAGCCAGATTGTTCTCTATGCTGCGGTCTATTTTTGGAACGCCGTCAACCGGCGGCCCGGCTACTATCCCTCGGCAGACTGCGGCGCGGATTCCAGCTTCCACAGCAGCCTTCGCAACGCCGTCCATTTCAAAATACATGTCGGTGAAGCAAGTTGTGCCAGTCGCTAACATTTCAAGAATAGCACTCAAAGAGCCCCAGTAGATGTGCTCAGGTGTCAGTTTAGCCTCCACTGGCCAGATTTTTTTCTGAAGCCATTCCATCAATGGAAGCTCTTCACCAAGCCCGCGCAGCAATACCATAGCCGCGTGTGAATGAGCATTGACAAATCCAGGCAACACAGCCATGCGCCCGCCTCCCTCGATGGTTTTATCGGCCGCCGGTGGAGTTTTTGACATGTCAGACGCAACAATGGTCTGTATGCGCCCCTTGGACACCAAAATATGCCCGCGCTGCGCCTTTTTTCTCTCCCCATCCAGAATAAAAACGTCTTTGAATAAGGTGGACATTGAAAAACTCTACTCCTGCCAACTCTTCATATATTCGGCCTGTTCTGGGGTGAGCTTGTCTATTTTTATGCCGAGCGCCGCCAGTTTCGACTCCATAACGGCCTGGTCGGTTTCCTCCGGGACGACGTGGACTCCCGGCGCCATTTTGTTTTTGTAGACGTGAAGCGCCGCTTCAAGCTGTAGCGAGAAACTGAGATCCATTATCTCAATAGGATGCCCGTCGGCGCAGGCCAGGTTTGTAAGACGTCCCTCGCCAAGCACATTCAGGCGTCTGCCGTCCTTCATAACATAAGTGTCTATATTGTCGCGCAGTTGCTCCACTCGGTCAGCCATGCCTGCGAGGTCTGGTATACATATTTCAACGTCGAAATGTCCAGCGTTGCCGAGGATGACGCCGTTTTTCATCAGGGAGAAATGGCGTTTGGTAATCACGCTTACGTTGCCGGTCAAAGTCAGGAAAATGTCGCCGATTTTGGCCGCGTCTTCAAGCGGCATGACGTCAAATCCATCCATGAGAGCTTCGCAGGCTTTGTGCGGATCTATTTCAGTGACGACAACTCGCGCCCCCAGGCCAGCCGCACGCATAGCAACGCCTTTGCCACACCAACCGTAGCCTACCACGACCACAGTGCGCCCCGCGACTACCATGTTGGTAGTCCGCATCACTCCATCCCAAACGGACTGCCCGGTGCCATAGCGATTGTCGAACAAATACTTGCTCAACGCATCGTTCACCGATATTACGGGAATTTTCAACACGCCTTCAGCCTGCATGGCCTTCAGACGCTTTACGCCGGATGTTGTTTCTTCGGACGCGCCTCTGATGCTGGGCAACAGGTGCTGGTATTCCTTGTGAAGCAGCGCCACAACATCTGCGCCGTCGTCGATGATGACCTCAGGTTTAAAATCAAGCACGTCGCGGACATAGCTGAAATATTCGTCCGGCGTCATGCCGCGTCTGCTGAAAACATTAATCCCTTTTTCCGCAAGAGCAGCGCAGATATCGTCTTGCGTGGACAGAGGATTACTCCCGCAGGCCGCTACTGTAGCGCCCAGTCTGGCCAGCGTTAGCAGAAGGCACGCTGTTTTTGCCTCCAGATGCAGGCACGCCGCTACGGTAACTCCCTTAAACGGCTGGCTTGCTTTGTATTTGTTCTCAAGAAAACTGAGTGATGGCATATATTGCCACGCCCACTCAATTTTTTTCGCCCCGTAGTCTGCCTTACCAATGTCAGCGATTTTATACTTAGCCATGTGAAATTTTCTCCTTTTTTATTTTTTCAACTTTAGCCACTTTAGCCTCAATGCCGCCGTCGGAGAAGCGAACCTGCACGCAATCTCCTTCGGACAGCGCTCTGGCCGATCTGACGCGTTTTCCTCCCATTTCGCACGAAGCGAAACCTCTTGCCATGACGGCCAGAGGTGACAGCGCGTTAAGTGACGCCGCGCGAACGTCCAATGCTCCGCGAGCAGCGTTTTTCTTCGCCCCCATAACAGAACAGAAGCTGCTTTTAAGCACAGCAAGCGATGACGATGACGAGCGAAAACACAGTCTTATCCGCGACCCTGCTAACGTGTGTGCGTGGCGTAACCTGCTTCTGTATTCCGCGATTTGCTCCCTGACGCGGCTTTCCATGCTGTTCGCGATACCAAAAAGTATTTGCCCAAGCTGTGCTTTGTCAGGAAACACAAGCTCAGCGGCGGCTGATGGCGTTGAGGCGCGGAGGTCAGCGGCCATGTCGCAGAGCGTTGTGTCAATTTCATGCCCAACGCCGGTGATTACTGGCACAGGACAGGAGCGCACGGCTCGCACCACTGTTTCGTCATCGAACGGGACGAGGTCTTCTCTGCTTCCTCCGCCGCGCACAAGCATCACGCAGTCAAGTCCAGGCATAGCCGCCGCCTTAGAAAACGCGCGTGTTATCTCGGCTGGAGCTTCGATTCCCTGCACCTGCGCGCCTATAATTACTATGGTACACGCCGGATAACGTCGCCTGGCCACCTGTATCACATCGAAAGCTGCCGCGCCTGTCGGAGACGTTATCAGCGCTACTTTTGACGGATAAGGCGGGAAAGCTCGCTTCAGCGCGAGAGCAAATAATCCTTCTTTTTCGAGTTTTTCTTTCAGTTCCTGACGCGCCCGCTCAATTGCTCCATCCCCCACCGGCACGATGCGCCGTGCGTAGAGTTGATACGTGCCGCGCTGAGGGTAAACGTTGACGCTGCCCTCAATAAGAACGCTGTCACCATTGTCCGGCCACTTGGGCACGAAACCGGCATACTGCTTGAAAATAGCACAAGCGACCCTGCTTTCCTCACCCAGAAGGGTAAAATAACAGTGACCGCTTGTATGTCTTTTGAACTCAGATATTTCCCCGGCTACGACCACCGATTTGAAAACAGCATCAGACGTGAATAAGTTTTGAATGTGAAAAGTCAGTTCGTCAACTGTCAATTGAATCTTCGGAAGTCGAAGCTGCATGGCTTTTGTCATTACAATCCGTCCCTGCCGTTGTTTTTTCCACGTCCTTCATAAATTGAAGCACTTTTGCAAGCACTCCGTTTACAAACCTGCTGGAATCCTCCGTGCCAAAAGTGCGGGCCACATCAACGGCCTCGGAAATCGCTACTGCAACGGGAACTTCTTTTTTGAGAAATCCCTCAAAAATTGCAACCCGCAACACTGCTCTATCCACAACGACCATACGTTCAGGCCGCCATCCTGTGACCACTCTCCGCATTATGTCGTCTATGTCAGGACGCGCACGCCACACTTCGCGCACCAGAAAAGACATGTAATCCCTGATGTTTTCATCCATATCCGCGTCTGCCGCGAATCCCCGTCTGACGAAAACATCCAGACATTCATCAATATCCTGTTCTGGACGAATCTCCAGCGAACACAATAACTGCACCGCTAATTCTCTGGCGCGGTGGCGAGCCTGAACAATGCGTTTTTTTTTAGGCAAGACTACCTCCGAATCAGAGGCGGGGGGGAACCCATTTTTCTTTTCTTCGTCAGTGAGATCACGACCTTTGAGGCAAACCACGCGGAAGTTCCCCAGAAGATCGTCCAGAAAAGCCCGTTCCATCCGGCCATGATTCTCAATGTTATAAGTGCGGCCACCAGCATCCATGTCCAAGGACTCTGGTAAGCGGAGGTGAATTTTTCGCCCAAATCCACCCCAGGCGCGCCATTATCCGTCCAAATGACCTTCACGCTGAATCCCATTGGGGCGATAATTTCGGCCAGGCGTTTTTCAATTTCGCCGCAGTCCATTGTTACGTCATTCAATGACAGCACAAGCGTCATGGCGGCAGTTTCTCCTTCAGCGACACATAAACTTCGGCATTTGGATTTTCCCGACAAAACACGGTTTATGAAATCGGAAAAACCGTCACAGGACACTCTTATGCTGCCATGGGGAGCTCGTTTCCATAAAAAATACACTTTCATCACTCCTCGGATAGCACCTTGTTAAAAAAACGCCTAAAATAAGCCGCGCAAAAAACAGTTACCTGCTCCGAGAGATTATTCCTCGTTTGGCACCGCGCCATCGGCGCTCTTTTTCTCCGGGGTTCCTTTTGTATCTTGCTGCTCCGACGCGTCTTTGAGATCATCCATGTATATACCCTGAACGTTGACGTTCACCGCCGTAACGGTATAACCGGTATAACGCTCCAGATTCGCCTTTACTTTTTCCTGAACATCCCACACCAGATCGGGAATACGGTAACCGTATTTTGTACGTATATAAACATCCACTGTCGTAGCTGGTATTTTCCCGTCTTCCACAGATAGTACGCGTATGCCGTCTCCGCTTTTGCGCCCTATTCCAAACTTGGAAACCAATCCCACCGTAGCAAGCTGTATATTGGGTATGCCGGAAATCGTTTTTTTAACCAGCTCAACTATAACGTCATCCGCGATGCGGACGTTACCCTCAAATTGAGAACCTTTGCTAATCGCATTTTTCTCATTTTTTTCATCGGCGCGAACGTTATCCATATTTTTCCCTCCTCGAAAATAGCCTGATACCAATTTGAAATACAAGGCCTAAAATTTAATATAGCTAAAATCAGCATTGTCAAGTATTTGAGATTAATATCATACTCATTATGAATGTAAATACCTGAAAATTTACAGCGTGCGGTTGAATTCTTCTCCACAGCTTGGGCAGACGAGCCTATCGTTACCCTTGCTTTCTTCGTATTTGTAATAAAAAGAATACGCGCATGAAGGGCACGTCATGGATATGTAGCTTTCCGTCACACTGCCAAGTTCATCCATGTCGTCGCCATCGTAATCTTCGTCATCGGAGTCTACCAACCCTATGGACTCTTCCAGGTTATACACGGCTTCGTGAAGCTCGTCCATTTCCTCAGCCAAACTGTCGTAATCCTCGCTCTGGCGTTCCAGAACCTTTGTCTGTTCGTTCAATTCCAGCGCCAGAGATTCAAGCGCCTCCGCAATGGCAGAGTATATCTTGCTCTCTTTTTCTTCTCTGGGCAAAAAATCAAGAAGTCCCCTCAGATACGCTATTCGCTCTTTGGAGTTCACGCCAATCACCTCCCCAATTTTATTTTTTCGCGCGTTCCAGGTACAGCCCTGTGCGCGTATCAACCACTATATTTTCCCCTGGCTCCACAAAAATCGGAACCGTTACAGTTATCCCGGTTTCCAGTGTAGCCGGTTTGCCTCCGCCAGAGACAGTATCTCCCTTGAAGCCAGGAGGGGTGTCGGTTACTTTCAACACCACGCTTTTGGGAAGTTCAACACCCATTATCTTGTCTTCAAAAATTTCGAGCTTGATCTCCATTTCTTCGACAAGATATTTTGTGGCGTTTCCAAGCGTTTCTGGAGAAAGAGTCATCTGGTCATACGTGGCCAAATCCATGAAGACGTAATCCACCCCGTCTCTATAACTGAACTGCGCCGGTCTTTCTTCGTAGACGACCCGGTCGAATTTTTCCTCCGGCTTAAATGAATTTTCAGTCGCGGAACCGCTTTTCACGTTACGTAACTTCGCACGTATCAGCGCACGCCCCATAGCCTGCTTGTGGTGATCTACGCTCTCTATCTCCCAAATCCCGTCCTGCCACTTGAGTTTCAAGCCCACATAAAAATCAATAGCGCTAACTACCTGTGCCATATAATTCCTCCAATTTATCCTAAAGCCCTATTGCCGAAAAAGGGCAGGAGCATAGCCTGCCTCCAGCCCTTAATAAAAACCAATAGTGATGATAAACATACAGATTGCAAATAGAAAAAAACCGACTTAGCTGTGTTTTTAATACCATAAATGCATTTTAGTTCAAAACCACCATTTCTTGTAGACTTACCTCTATATTTAGACAACGCACCCTCTTCAAGTATTTCTAACTAGCGATACATCACACTTACTTGTGCATGTGCGGTTACATCTCTGGCACCACCAGAACGAAGGAGTATTCTATAACCTCTAGGTTGATTAGGGAAACTGGTACCAAAACCTTCAAGAGTGGCTGTATTAGCATGGCGGCTGATCTCACGTGAACCTCCTACATTGACCCACGTTCCACCCGATAATGCCTGCAAGGTTACCATTGTTACAACAGGCTCAGATTTGTTAGTAAGCGTAACAGTGAATACAGGCCCTCGTCGAAAAGAAGTATAAGATGTGGTTAGTGCACCTTGAAAGGCGAGCATTCTAAGTTGACCATTAAAAATAATTTGAGGAGGATTGTTAGGAGGCGTTACAATTATTCCCCCACTTGTTCCAGGTAGACTTGGATTTGTTGCCGACGGAACAGAGATGATGGCTCCAATGCTAGCATTTGTCGGAGACGAGGGGCTACTGATAATGCCAAACGCGTCTCCGCTTGCTGAAGTGCCTGCAATCATCATGGATACTAAAAAACTTACAAAGATCATTTTGTAAATACTTTTCTTCATGATATACAATCGACTCCTTTTTTATTTTAAGTTTTAAACAACTGCAAGATATCAAGAGAATGCGTGTCTAAAATATAAGAACTTACAAAAAACAATACCAATACGTTATTTTGAGGCTAATTTTATAACATAGCGTTTTAAAACAACAAATAAAACCACTACCATTCCAGGGCAAACATATCAAATTTAGTAAACTGTTGTTATGACTTAATTGATAAATTTCACGCACAAAATAATCAAATTAGTATTTACAATGGTTTATTTCTTTTGATGCGTTTGCCCTGACTGCCATCCATACTTATTACAAGTTAGTATAGAAAATAAAATGCCACCCACACTAATTTTTACTGATGACATCTAACACAGCTTCGTCAAAACATACATTACGCGCTTTTTTGTTCTATTATCTCTGTATCGACATTACCGTACTCCACTCTACGCCCACATCCGGCGTATCAATGATGTAAGGGATAACCACCATTACGACCTGCGTTGTATCAGTGCCTACCTCTCTACGCGTGAATAAATTTCTCAGAAGCGGCAATTGACCCAATATAGGAATTCGAACCAGAGTTCTTTCTTCAACTGTCCTGTAGAGACCGCCAACAACGAAGGGTTCTCCGTTACGTACCCGCACCGTGGTGTTGACATTACGCTGAACAGCAGTTGGCATAGGCCCAAACTGAGTGGGTATCGGCACGCCTGATTCGCTGGCTTGGAGGTTGAGATCTAGGGTAATGGTGTTGTCTCGCCCGATCACTGGTGTAAATGTCAGTCTCGGTCCGATGTTGAGGGTGGACCACGTCATTTGCCCATCGGATATACCAGACACATATGGAATTTCTTGAGTAAGGTCTATGTTGGCTTCCATGCCGTCTATAGTGATAACGGACGGATTAGCAAGCGTTCTGGCATGAAGCGTCATATCTACCGCGTCAAGCCCGGCGGCCGTTACTCTTCTCACGTATCTTGGCGAGCCAAAGGGTTGGTTAGGCAAAGGTGGCGCGGTGCGATCACCAATCGTGAAAGAGGGAGCAAGAGTATCACCGGCGCTCCTCATAAAAAGGTTATCTACAACGAGCCTTCCACCAGAAGTAATGCTGAAATGCCATCGGTCGTAAAGCGCGTTCAGTGCGGTAATGACCTCATCAGTATCAGTTTCGCGGAATTCAATAATCCGCGCGTGTATCATAACCTGCCTGCCTGGACTGTCCAAGGTCTGTATGGCAACGGCTACTTCTTCAAGTATATCGGGAGAAGCTGTGGCAAAAATTGTCCTGAGCCGCGCGTCTACCACTAGGTCGTCCGCACTTATTCTCGTCATTCTGACCAAATTTGCCTGCACCGCACTGGGATCGGCATACGCAACACGGAAAGATCTTGTCTCTTCTCTGCCGGATATTCTGCTCAAACCACCTGCCGTGCCAACAACAATGGTATTTGGGTCAAGAAGGTTATAGGTGATATTGTAGCTTCTCATAAGATAATCAAACACAACTCTCATCGGAGTATCTCTGAAAGTCATTGTTACAAGAACGTGCGGCAAGTCATGGATGATGATATTCATGTTCAACTGCTGTCCCAGCATCCTGAAAACGTCCCTTAATTCTGTGTCGCGCAAATCCATGGTGATGGGAGCGTTAGATGCAAACGGACCTGTTGGTACTCTAGGCGCAGGCGGTTGTGCTATAACCATCGGCGCCTGAATCAGTCTTTGAACCTGCTCTACAGTATTAAAGCGCAGGGTATAAGCATCGGACGGCGGAACACCGCGCACTGCTACAGGCGAGACAGGCCTTTCCGTTATTATAGTGATGACGAAATCATCTCCGTTTTGCCTGGCGTTCATTGACGTTATTAAAGGGTTCAAACCTTGCCCCTGCTCTTCGTGATGCTGCACTCCAACTCCAGAAACGCCCCTCAACACAATGTCAGTCCTATTGACTAGACTAGAAACGTCCGGCAACGGTAAACCGCTTCCCCGAATGTCGAGATATAAATCCGTAGCTCCTACCTGCCGGAACATAAACGATGCAACCCTGGGTAATTCCGGGGTGTTCTCACGGTTGCGAGTACGTGCGCGTTCGGTTACATCAACGGGGTCCGCGTGGGCGTAACCGAACGCCAAAATCACGAGGAGCAACGATAAAAAGATTTTAGCAGTTGATCTCATTATATTAACCTTCCTCCATCCCAAATATTCCAATTAAAAGCTGGGAGCTATATCCCAGTTCCTGCCAGCGTAGTTAACTACTATTCTATCGTGCGAGATACGCACCACGCGGCCTCTTCTTTGCATAAAAGTATCTCCGACCCTGACTATCATACCAGTACCAACGCCCGCTACGTCTATTACAGCAACCTGCTGATTACCCATAACCATTATTCCTCGTAAAGTTATATGTGGAGGATATTCGATAACCACCACAGGCTCAGGGATAAAAAAAGAAGGAGGATCTTCGCCAATAACAGTTATTCCAATAGGTACTGGCGGATCATCAAAGGGAAGCCTTGCCATGATTTCCAGCGGCCTGACAGTCTCCGCACTGGTCATACGCCTCTGTGAGGTAGTCTCCACCTGCTGTATCATCGCATTAAGCCTTGTACTGTCAGTATCAGCTGGAGAGGCAATCACTGCAGCGCTCATTGGCTCCAATTCCATCAGCGTTGTGCTCTCCATATAACTATAAACCGCCCACGCGGTACCAAGCAAAAAAATGAGGAAAAATAGTAAACGAACAACACGTCCTTCGTTATTTACACCGGTCAGGTTCCCCCAAGCCGTTCCTATAGCACTACCCCAACCTGTACGCTCTTCCATTCTTCAGTCCACCTCCGTCAGTTCGCGGCGATGATGGCTTCCAGCGTGACATCGGTCTGAATTTCGCCGCGCACTTGAGGAGTTCTCGAAGCCATCATGGATAAAGCGGATACGCGTACTGTGACACCCACATTGCGCCAGGCCGCCAGTATGTTCATAAATGTGTAATAATCTCCGCGAAGCGTCATGATTAGAGTAGCACGTCCGGCAGTAACCGGCCCCTGACGCATCGATATCATAGCTATATTGCCATCTCGGATATGCGGGTCAATTACATGCTGAACTTGATTCTGAAATTCCAATTCATTTTGAGCGGCTCTGACGTTATGCCTCCCGAGAATCTCAAAAGACTCGTTGAAAACTCTGATCTGCGCTTGTAAGTTACTCCTGTCCCGCTCAAAATCCACCCTCTCCTGCTCCGACCTGTCGCGCTGTCCCCGTAATTCTCTGAGCTGCCCGTCCAGATACCAGATGCCTCCCACGAGGCCCAGACAGAGGATTAAAAACAAGACTCCTATAACCGTTACTTTACTGTCGTTCATAATCTTCGCCTCCTCCGCCTCAGGGTGTGCCGATCTCGCCTATGGGATAAACAGGCATCTGGAGCGTAAATGATACCATTCCTGTATTTTCATTGAGCGACGTGGAAACCAGGCGCACACTGCTGAACACCCCGGCGAAGCGAAGCCTCTCGGAGAATTCGATGATCTGCCTGTCAGAGGCAACCTGACCGGTCACCTCCACAGAATTTCCAGTCGCCGCCGTTATAAATCTCAGGGTCGTGAGGCCGATGCCATAATCATCCATATCTAACTCAAGCGCTCTCAGCACCTCGATGGTGGGCAGGTCTTCGTTCATGATTCTCAGTGCGTTGGCATACACTCCTTCCCTAGCAACGAGGTTATTAACCTCCCCTCGCAGGACTGTTGTCTCTGCGCGCAAGGCGGCAACTGCACGCTCGCTTGTTTCTATCTCGTCTCGCAGGGTAAAAATATTCAACATCGTCCTACCAATATAACCTATAGTGGATATAAAGAACGCCAGTATCAGAAGAATAGCAACAAGGCGCGTAAGGTTAAAGCCTGTCTTCTTACGCTCTTTCTCCACCATATCAATTGGTCTTAAATCGAATTGAACTCTCATATCAGATTCCTCACCGCCAATCCAAACGCGGCCTCAAAACCTTCAGAACTGCCGGGAGGCGCTGCTACTTTCCATAAATCCCATATATTCAGAGGCATAACCGATATAGATGCCGTGGTTTCCAGCAGTTCTCCTAATCGAGAGTCTTTACCGACTATGCCGCCCAGGATGAGCTGGCTAGGCGCCATTCCTCTGTATTGGTTACCAGCGAAGATAATCGTGTTCTGCACGTCTCTCAATATCGGCATGATTCCTTCATCGGATTCGCGCACGTCTCTGGACGTTAAGTCGGCCGTCGTGGATCTGAAAAGGATGCCGTTGTCCTTATAGCCCAGCATTATTTGCGTGCTTTCCGGCTCCACAAACACGACAAAATAGCTACCCGAACGCACATCCGGCCCTATGGCCGCCCTGAAGAAAGCAACATTCATCGGCTCTACCGCTGCAAGCGTCATTCCAACGCGCGATGCTCCCTTCATGAGATCGCTGACTATTCGCTGCCTGCACGTGGCCACCAGCACGGTGGACTTATCTACAGCCTCAGGAGTAGGAACCTCCACCTCGGCCACATCGGCGGCCGCTTCGTTGTAGGGATACGGGAAATATTTGTCAAATTCAAATTGCAGGGCTGCTTTAACGTCTTCTATGGGCATCTTTGGGTATTCCACAAGGCGCAGAATCACGTCTCTGGAAGGAACACCAAGGATTATTGGATACTTGAAGGTCTTTATTGTAGCCTTAAGAGTTTCAAAAGCGCCGAGGACAGCTTCCATTGATGACATGGAATCTTTCACTATAGCGCCATGCGCAATGGGAATGAGTTCCTGCCTTGCCACTTTCAGAGCGCCGCGCCCTCCGCTCAGTTCCACGTAGCGCAACGAATTCCCGTGAAGAGCTAATCCGGCATAGTTACCTTTAAGCACCTTGTTTTTGGAGGCCCCTTTTTTGGAAAACATTACAGACAGTCCCCCCTTTCTCTGATAGATGTAAAATCACTTGCAAAATACTTATTATTATACACTCAAATACGCGGTTTTGGTAATATTGTTCATGTTAAGCCAGGGCAAACGCACCAAAAGAAATAAACCATTGCAAATACTAAATTGGCTATTTTGCGCGTAAAATTCATCAATTAAGTCATAACAACGCTTTACTAGATTTGATGCGTTTGCCCTGCATGTTAAGCATCGCTATTCGCGTTATTTATCTGCGAAATAACTCTCTGGAGTATACCGGTTTTTCATCCAGTACTTCAACAATGTACCCCCCCGGTATAACATTCTGCGTCACCACGTAAACGCTTTCCAGCATCAAGGGGGCCAGCCCCCTCCTTTCCACCACCGCACGAATCATATAACCTCCGGGAAAACTTGGAGGGAAAATACGAGACGTATTCACGGGTTTTACTATTTTTTCGGCAGCGTAATCCAAATCGTAAACCCTCACTTCACCCCCGTCAAAAGCTCCTTCAAAATCAACCCACGTAAATATACGCAAAGAGTCGAAATCTGTCAAATATTTCAGGTCAATAATCGCCTGTGCTCTTGGCCTTGTTCCGTTTTTCACCTCTGCCGAAAGCCACTTAAGCGACATATTAGTCATGGATTCGAGCGCGTTTCTGGCGTAAAAGCGGTTCACGTGCGCCTCCATTACTTTGGACGAATGACTAACGTGACTGATGGCCATGCCAAGAAGGATCGTCAGGAAAAACATCAGCGCCACAACCGAAGCTAAGGCATAACCTCGTCTGGCACGTCCGCGCTTGGCACGGAGGCGCGCCATTTCTTGCTCATCCTCAATCTCAAGGTCGCACTCACCGGCCAAAGATTCTATGTGATGCGTGAACTCGTGCACGAGGGTCTCTCTCAGTTCTTTACGGAGCTTTTCCAGCGGCAGGTCTTTAAAGAGCGCTGCGAAGGAACCGTAATAAATAATAATATAGCGCCCCATTTCATCATAAACATATTCGCCCAAAGTATAAAGCCCGTGCGCTGAATCGCCGGAGTCCTGACAGGCTTCTGGCAGCAGGAGGATGCCTCCGTTTAATTCTCTGAAAAATTCCCTCGGAAATTCCTCCACAATTTTATCAAGAACTTCGCCGACTTCTTCGAAGGTAAGCAACGTCCATTATTTTTTCTGGCGGAGTACGGTAATACTTTCTCCACCCATACCGTAATTGTCCATGTTGATTTCATCAATCACCACCACGGTGGTCTGAGGATTTTTGTTCAATACCCGAAATAGCAATTCCGTGACGCCTTTGATAAGTTCAGCTTTTTGCTCCGTGGACGGAGCTTCTTTGCCGCCAGTTACCTTGATGTTGACATAAGGCATGTTTTTCCTCCTTGATTTTAGAGCCGCAAGCTCTTATATTGACACTCAGTTTGTTACAAAAAATAAAAACAAGAAGTTATTATCTCATAATTTCTGCGTAAATCTATACCTCTTTCACAAGGCGACATGCTAAAAAATGTCCGCGTGCTAAATTTCAACCAATGATGATGTTGTTTACACAAAATACTTGACAGACGACATCTGGTATCGCTAAACTGTACTCAGGATGGAGTGAGTGCTATGTTTTTAACGAAAGAATGTGACTATGGAATCAGAATTATCCGTGCGCTAGCCGATGGTGAGAAAAGAATAGTGGAAGTTATAAGCGAAAACGAACACATTCCTGATCAATTCGCCTATAAAATCCTGAAAAAACTTGAATACGCGGGCCTTGTGCAAAGTCTTAGAGGGAGAGATGGAGGCTATAGACTATCTAAACCGTTGCACGCGATCAACCTTTATGAGATCGCATCCGCGGTGAACGATAGCCTGTTTCTGTTTAAATGTCTGCGAAAAGGCGAAACCTGCTCGCGCAACTCTGAGGATCAGCCATGTTCGGTACATCTGGAATTTGAACGTATACAGGAAATACTAGTAAGCGAAATGCGAAGGAAGTCAATAAGCGAACTGTTGAGCTGAGTGAAGCGGTAAAAATTTTGGAAGCGCATTTAATGTTGTTTTTGGCTTTTAAATGGATAAATTCAATCAGATAAAGGAGAACTATAGATAATGACACAACGATTCAGCTGCACAGTTTGTCAGAGCGCGGATAAGGAATTGGGGAGATTCATAGCGGATTTGCCGATGGAAACCTCATTCCATCGAGTGGAATCTCAGGAGGTGAAATGCGGATTCGGTCTGCAGGGCGTTTGCTGTCGTCTTTGCGCCAACGGCCCCTGTCGAATAACGCCTGATTCCACAAAAGGTGTCTGCGGGGCAAGCGCTGATACTATGGTCGGGCGTAATTTCCTTCGCGCGGTTGCGGCTGGCTCCGGATGCTACATCCACGTTGTGGAAAACACTGCGAGAAATTTAAAAAACACCGCCCTCGCGAAGGGTAGGCTTAAAGGGCTGAAAGCTCTGGAGCGACTCTGTGCCATGCTTGGCATTGACGGTGCTGACGAGTACGACAAGGCGGTCAAAGTGGCGGACGCCGTGCTCGCCGATTTGTATAAGCCGTATTTTGAGAAAATGGAACTGACAAAAAAACTGGCCTACGCGCCGCGCTATAAAAAATGGGAAGAGCTTGGGATACTTCCGGGCGGAGCAAAGTCAGAAGTCTTTGAAGGAACAGTGAAAACATCGACCAATCTTAATTCAGATCCGGTAAACATGTTGCTTCATTGCCTGCGACTGGGTATATCGACCGGACTCTACGGACTTACATTAACAAACCTGCTCAATGACGTGCTCCTCGGCGAGCCGGAAATACGCATGGCGCCAGTCGGCCTGCGAGTGATCGACCCCTCATACATCAACATCATGATTACCGGCCACCAGCACACGATGTTCACGCACTTACAAGACCGCCTGACGGACGATGACGTGATACAAAAAGCCCAAAAAGCAGGAGCCAAAGGATTCAAAATTGTTGGCTGTACCTGCGTTGGACAGGATTTACAGCTTCGCGGCGCTCACTACACGAAAATATATGACGGACATGCGGGCAATAATTTCACAAGCGAGGTCATACTCGCCACGGGGGGTATAGACGCCGTACTTACCGAATTTAACTGCACTCTGCCGGGCATAGAGCCTATCTGCGACGAATTAAAAATCAAGCAGATCTGCATCGACTCCGTGGCAAAAAAAGCGAATGCTGAGCTGAAAGAATTCGACTTCGCCACACGTGCCGCCGCTGCTGATGAGATAATTGACGCGATTATCGCGGCGTACAAATCGCGCAGAGGAAGCGTGCCAATGAACCTCCTCCCGGAACACGGCAACAGCAATACTCTTACCGGCGTAAGCGAAGTCTCCTTAAAAGCGTTTCTGGGCGACACGTGGAAACCGCTGATCGACCTTATCGCGTCCGGCCAGATAAAGGGCCTTGCCGGAGTGCTTGGGTGCTCCAACCTTACATCGGGTGGGCACGATGTACTGTCCATAGAGCTGACAAAAGAGCTTATCGCCAAAGACATTCTGGTGCTTACCGCCGGATGCAGCTCCGGCGGCATCGAAAACTGCGGCCTTATGACGCCGGAAGCGGCTGAACTGGCAGGCCCCAAGCTCAAAGCCGTTTGCCAGAAGCTTGGCATCCCGCCCGTGCTGAACTTCGGGCCGTGTCTTGCCATAGGGCGTCTGGAAATCGTTGCCACGGAGATCGCGGCAGCTCTCAACATAGACATACCCCAGCTTCCTCTGGTGCTATCCGCGCCTCAATGGCTAGAAGAACAGGCTCTCGCGGATGGCTCTTTCGGCCTTGCTCTGGGGCTGCCCGTACATCTTGGGGTTCCGCCTTTCGTCACCGGCAGCAAACTTGCCGTGCAGGTGTTGTGCAAGGACATGAAAGACCTGACTGGCGGGCAAATAATTATCAACAACAACGCCTCTGAATCGGCAAAGCTGTTGGAGGAAATCATTCTGCAAAAACGCAAAGACCTAAACCTGGCATAGAGAGGGTGAAAATATGAAGCGGATTATAATTGAAGCCGATAAATGCAGCGGCTGCAAGAATTGCTCCATAGCGTGCATGCAGGCGCACACTTCCGGTAGCACAGTTTATAGCCTGGATCTTACCGATCAGTGGCTTGAGTCCCGCAACACGATTTTGCTCGACTCTGAGAAAAATTACGTGCCGTTGTTCTGTCGGCACTGCGATGACCCTGAGTGCGTCAAATCCTGCATGAGCGGCGCGATAGCGAAAGACCCATCCACCGGCCACGTCCGCTACGACTCCACCAGATGCGGGCAATGTTTCATGTGCGTTATCGACTGCCCTTACGGCGTTTTAAAGCCCCATCGCGTCTCAAGCTCATGTGTTGTAAGATGCGATTTTTGCATGAATCACGACGAAGATCCCAGTTGCGTGAAAATGTGTCCGACAAAAGCGATTTATGTGAAGGAGGTGTGATAAATGAAACATGTAATCATTGGAGCAGGCCCCGCCGGAATATCCGCGGCTGAGACAATACGGGAACAGCGAAGCGGTGACGAGATAGTCGTTATATCAAAAGACAGCGTCGTTTATTCCCGATGCATGTTGCATAAATTCATAGGCGGGGGGCGAAGCGAAACGGAACTTTCGTTTATACGGAGTGGTTTTTTCGAGGACAATAGAGTCCGCTGGCTATCCGGCGTGACCGTTACCGAAATTGACACGAAAAACAGGCTCGTGCATTTTGACGGCGGTTCGGAAAATTACGACAGATTGCTGATCGCCACGGGGGCACAGAGCATCATTCCCCCTGTCGGCGGGCTACGCGACGCGAAAAACGTGTTCGGCCTGCGCGACCTATCCGATGCGAAAGCTATCCGCGAAAACGCCGCGCACACGGACGATATTGTAATAATCGGCGCTGGGCTGGTTGGAATGGACGCCGCCCACGCCCTGGTCGAGATGGGTAAAAAACCCACAATCATTGACATGTCCGACACGATTCTCTCTATGAACCTTGACGCCCGCGCCGCCTCCGTATATCAGATAAAATTTGAAGAGGCAGGATGTTCCTTCCGCCTCGGCAGAAAAGTCAGCGGCACGGTATGCGACGCTTCTGGGGACTCACGTGAGATTACCGCAATAACACTGGACAACGGCGAACAATTGCCCTGCGGTCTGGTAATTGTCGCGGCTGGTGTTCGCCCAGCCGTGGCGTTTTTTGAAAACAACGCCGGTATACGCGTGGACAAGTACCTATACACAGGCTCGGACGGCGTATATGCCGCCGGAGACGCGGCCGGGCTTTCCGGCATATGGCCCAGCGCCGTGAGGCAGGGTGAGATCGCCGCTTTTAATATGTGCGGCGCTCCCACGGTATACGATGATGTTTTAGCGGCGAAAAACACCGTCAATTTTTTCGACATAGTATCACTTTCCGTCGGGCAATTGGCGCCATACGAGGGCGATGTGGAATACCGCCGGGAAGCCGAAGGAAAATACGAAAAATACATCCTTCGGAACGGCATTCCTGTCGGCGTAATTTTACAGGGCGACATATCCCACAGCGGGTTCTGGCAACAACTGATCAAAAATAAAATAAAGGTTTCCGACATATCGAAGCCGGTGTGGCAACTTTCCTTCGCCGATTTTTACGGCGTGGAGGCAAACGGTGAATACAAATGGCAGGAGCCTCGAAAGCTTGCCTGATGGAATAATCACAATCTCTCACAGCTTGGCAATGTTTTTACCCTGACGGATGATTATAGCCGTTGGCTATTTTGTGTATAAATTTTTTGCCGATGACTACTGATGTTTCACCTTTGTTTCACTTTGATTCAGACTAAACGTTTGTGCAAATTGCTATATAATAGCGCCAACTCGACCTATACACGCGCCACACGATGAACGCGCGAGAAGCTTTTTATGCCTGGCTGGTGCTTCTTAACGCCGTGCTATACTACCGTTACGGGCGGAGGTTCAAATTTTGCCCGACAGCGAGGAGTATTATCATGGAATTAACCATTGAAAAAATATCGAGCGACGGAAATGGCATAGCGCGTACAGGCGAGGGCGTGATTTTCGTATCCGGCGCTTTGCCGGGCGAGATTGTCGAGGCAGAGATCGTCCAGCGCAAGCGTGATTTTGCGGTCGGCCGCGCAAAACGAATAATACAGCCCAATCCGAAACGAGTCAAGCCAGCCTGTCCGGTCTTTGGAACCTGCGGAGGCTGTCAGCTTCAACATGCGTCTTACGAACTTCAGCTCGAAATCAAGGCTGACATAGTACGCGACGCACTGATGCGCATAGGAGGCCTTGGCGCAGGCGGCTCGCTTTCCAATATCGAGTGTTCGCCAAGCCCTCAGCAATGGGGATATCGCAACAAGGCCGCGTTTCCAATTCGCAAGATAAAAGGTAAGCCTACAGCGGGGTATTACGAGGCTGGAAGCCACAAGCTTGCATTGCTGCGAAGCTGTCCGGTCAACGCTACGCCTTTGAACGGCCTTTTTACCGCCATACAAAATGAACTGCCCAATCTGTATCTTGACGTATACGACGAGCGACAGCACAGAGGCGCTTTGCGGCACATAATTTTGAGGGCCGGAATTCACACTGGGCAAACTCTGGTTTCCCTGGTGGTCAATGGACGGCTCAATTCCAAAAACATGAACAGCATAGCCGGGCTGTGCCGCCCCTTAAAAAACATGACCACATTTACCCTAAACCACAATTCCCGCCCAGGCAATGTCATACTTGGCGAGCGCACCGAGACCATAAAAGGCGATGGTCTTATCAGCGAGCACCTTGACGAATGGACTCTCCGTTATGACACATCATCTTTTTTCCAAGTCAACACTAACCAGGCAATAGCGCTTTACCGCCATGTGAGGGAACTCATGCGCGAGGGGAAAGCAGGCGATGTGCTAGAACTGTATAGCGGCGTGGGGTCGCTGACCTGCTACCTGGCGGAGGCGGAATTGCTAACGGCCGTGGAAGAATGGCGAAGCGCAACAAGTCTGATGGCCAGGAATTTGAAGGACAATAAAATCGGCAACATTATGGTCATGAACGGCAAAGCTGAGGAAGTTATGTCAAACCTGTCCGGCACATACGATCTGGTGGTCATGGATCCGCCCAGAAGCGGCTGCGAACGCGCCGTGCTGGAGAGAATCATAAAAATGAAGATCCGCAGAATTATATATGTTTCCTGCAATCCGGCTACGCTGGCCCGCGATGCTAAAATTTTAAAAGAGGCAGGGTACTCCCTTAAATCCGCACGTGCGTTTGACATGTTCCCCCAGACAGTACACGTTGAAACGGTCGTTTTGATGGAGCGTTAACGCACTATAAAACGCGGGCGGTATTAACAAAAATGCCGCCCGCGTTGTTTACGCTATCTTCCGGCGCTGAGTTTTTCCAGCATCGCGCAGGCATAGGAACTCATCAAAGAAGCGCCTATCGGGAGAGCGTCATCGTCTATGTTGAAACTTGGGGAATGGTGCGGCGCGGTCGTGCCTTTTTCTTGATTGCCGCAGCCGATGAAAAACAAATTGCCCGGTACCTCGCCCTGATAGAAGCTGAAATCCTCGGACGTCATAAGCATTGGGGATTCCACCACCTTATCCGGCCCCACAACCTGAATTGCCGTATCCCTGAACAACTCGGCCAGATTTTTGTCGTTGTCAACGGGACGGGGGTACACTTCTGTGTATTTCGTTTCGGCCTGCCCTCTGTACGTCGCCGCCACGCTGTCCGCCATGCGTATAAGCCCGTCGCGCAGCTTGTCGCGCACCGCGACGTTAAACGTGCGAACGTTGCCGATCAGCTCTGCCGTATCGGGAATGACGTTGATTACGTGCCCGGAGTTCATCTTTCCCACGCTGATGACGCCAGTCTCCAGAGGGTTGATCTCGCGGCTGATCAGGGATTGCAGCGCGAGGATAAAATTCGCGGCCATAAGCGTGGGGTCTATCGCGTTATGGGGCATTGCGCCGTGCCCGCCCTTGCCTTGAAACTTTACCTCCCACGCATCTGCGGACGCCATGACAGGGCCGCCGCGCCAATGTACCATACCAGTCGGAACGTGCGACCACACGTGCATCCCCGCGATGGCGTCAACTCCTTTTAACACGCCCTCTTTTATCATCGTTTTTGCGCCGGAATGCAGCCCGTGTTCCTCCGCTGGCTGAAAAATAAACCGGACTTTACCGGGAAGACGGTCTTTCAACGAGTACAGCACCTTCGCCGTACCAAGCAGAGCAGCTACGTGAGCGTCATGCCCGCATACATGCGCCACTCCGTCAACGGTCGATTTGTAAGGAAGATTTCCTTCCTCTTTTACACCCAGCGCGTCAATATCCGAGCGAAGCGCCACGCATGGCCCGTCCTCGCGGCCGACAAGGTCTGCGACAACGCCTATTTCTTTTCCATCAACGCCGATTTTAAGATTCTGGAAGCCTATCTCCGATAGTTTCTCCGCTATCATACGCGTTGTTTTCACTTCCTGCCACGGTAGTTCTGGGTTTGCGTGCAAATGCTGCCGTAGCGCCGTCATCTCATCGGACAGGGCAAACGCTTTTTCTTTAATGCTGGAGATGTCCATTTCAACAATTCCCCCTCGGCAATTTACGAGTACAAGTCAGTGCTCAGGTATTTAAGCCCCGTGTCGCAGATGACGATGGCTACGGTTTTGCCTTTTTCTGAGCCCTGAAGCAATTTTCTGGCCGCCGCAGCGTGTGCCCCGGAGGAAAATCCGCAGAAAATGCCCTCCATGCTGGAAAGAAGGCGCACGCACTCTATCGCTTCGTCGTCCGTGATACTTACGCAGTCCGTGATAAGTGACCGGTCGAGGAATGGTATCTCCCGCCCGTAGCCGCCTCCTTGGATACGATGTCCGCCCTCTTTCGGGGTATTTTTGTCATTCTTGCCGTAATATGGAACATTCGCCGGCTCGACAACGTAACATCGTACATTGGGGCTGTGGCGGCGCATGGAGGCTGCTATGCCGGTAAATCCCCCGCCGGTTCCTATAAAGTCGGCAATCGCGTCGATTTTACCGCCGGATTGCTCCCACATTTCATCTCCCGTGGTCTCCTGCGAAAGCGCGTTGTCGGCGTTGCTGAACTGGCCAACGTAAAAAGCCCCCAATTCTTTGGTAAGGCGCTCTGTCTCAGCCATGACAAGATCCATATCAGCCGAACTTACCGCGCCGGGCTTTGAGCCTGGGGCCTGGTCTACACGAACCACCTTTGCACCCAGCGCTTGGCTGATGCGGACACGCTCTATTGAATTTCCCTTGGACATGACGGCAATAAAAGGATACCCAAGAAGAGAGCAAACAAGCGCAAGGCCGTTACCAGTGTTGCCGCTGGTCTCCTCTATGACAGTCTGCCCAGGCTTCAGCAGGCCCTTACGCTCCGCCGCGCGGATCATCCCAAGGGCTATACGGTCTTTTTTGCTTCCGGTGGGGTTGAGGTTATCCAGCTTTGCCAGAATGCGACCATCCAGTTGCCAGTGCTTCACCAGCCGTTCGAGGTTTACAAGCGGAGTGTTGCCGATAGTTTCTAAAACGTTTTTCATAATAGCCATGATTTCCACTCCCGTTTTTTAATTTTAGATCGCAAATTTCAGATCACAAATTTACGATGCGCGGACATTTTTTCTGCGGAAGACATAGTAAAGAAGGGTGCCCAGGACGGCGCAGACTATGGCTGGCGTAATCCAGGCAAGGCCATGCACGAAAAATGGAAGCGCGTGAACGCCAAACGTTATATGCCCTCCCAGGAACATCATGTCCAAAAAGCTCACGATGAGGGCGCCATACACGCCTCCCCAAAATGTGCCTTTGTTTATCAGGGGGCAGCGGATTATATTAAGGCTGACCAGAACGATGACCGCCGGATAAAGCAATGAGAGAAGCCACACGGCCCAGCGCATCGTCACGTCATCCCCCAGAGTTGACGCAAGCACGCTTGCAGCGCAAAGCACGACAACGCAGGATTTGTAAGAAAGCTTCTCTTTCGTGACGCTGCTGAAGAAAAGTGAGGCTCCCGCTGTCAATCCGGCAAGAGTAGCTAAACAGGCCAAAATCGCGACGAGGGCCAGCACGGGAGGCATGCCAAACAAATTGGCTAGAAGGGCGGTGTCCCCCGCGCTTACGTTAAACACGCCGGAACCTGTGGCGCCAAGATATATCAATCCGCCATTGATGAAAAGAAGCGCAAGCAGGGCCACTAGCGTGCTTCCGAACATCATCGCACCCCGCGTCAGACGACTGTCGGGCTGGTACGCGGCAAACGCCGCGAAAACAGTGCCGGAGAAAACAAGCCCCGCAAAAATATCCATAGTTCGGTACCCGTCTATAAAGCCTGAGCGAAGCGCAAAAAGCCTAGGAATTCCGGTGTCTGCCGGAATATCAATGGGGTTTAGGGCACTGTTTGCGATGACTAGAGCTAATATCCCCAGAAGAGCCGGGGCGATGTACTTGCCGATTATTTTGATAGTCGTTGAAGGGTTCAAAGAAAGGTAAAGCACTGCCGCAAAGAAAACTAAAGAGGTCAAAATCGGCGGCACAGGCCCGAGGAATGGCGCTATGCCGAGTTCGTGAATTGTTTCCGCGGCTCTGGGGGCCGCGACAAGAAGGCTGGTACACAACACAGTCACGGAGGTGAATAGTATGGAAAACGGTTTCCCCATCTCGGATGTTACTCCCTCTATTCCTCCGGCGCGGGCAATCGCCGCAAAAGCCATAACGGGAAGTAGCACGCCTGACAGGGAAAATGCGAAAAGAGCCAGATGCCATTCTCTGCCTGCCAGCAGACCTGTTATTGGTGCAAAAACCAGATTCCCCGCGCCCAAAAAGCACGCAAAAAGCGCAAAACCTAAGATGATCGTATTAACAAAATTTCTACCGGCGCTCATGGCAACCTCCCAAACTTATAAGAAACATCCTTGTAAATCTACAGTCCTATGCCGTTACTGTCAAGACCGCGACCCCGTATCTCGCGTCTTATATTCTCAGTGCTATAATGAAAAAAATAGGAAAAGAAAGCAGGGTTTTATGTACAGAGCTTTGGCCGCAGGATCGAACAAAATGAAAAAAATATTGATAATAGCGTGCCTGATTTCAATTTTAGCGGGCAGAGCCGATGCGGACGTTTTGAACATAACAGTCACGTCTCCGTGGTTGGCTATTCTGGTGAACTTCATCGGCGGAGTAAACGTTGAGGTGACCTCCATACAAGACTGGAATAACAACGGCGAACTGGTGCGCCGCGTAAACGCGCGAGGCATTCAGGCGCTCCCGGAGAATAGCCTGATTATGGCGTTCGACCACCACGACGCAAGGGTGCTCGGCCTCCAGCCTGAACGGCACGCTAATTTTCGCACGCTCTATAACCGGATGCCGCTTGACCTGAGTAGGATAGACGCTTACATGTCAGACCCTTCCGTCATACCGTTCATAGCTCAAAGAGTTCTTATGGTTTTGGCCGACTGGGATCCTTCCAACTACCCGTTTTATCAGCGGCGGCTGGCGGAATTTCAGGCTCGCCTCCACAGCACAATACTTGCTGGGCGGCAAATGCTGAGAGGCCAGCAAGTATTCGATCTCACCGGACACAGCCGAACCTTTCTCCAAGCCGCCGGAAGCTCCATTATTCGCCCCTCAAACGAAGAGTGGAGCGCATGGAGCGCCCGCAGAAATATGAGCCAGCTTACGGAAGCAATCTCGCGCATGGTAGAAGAAAGGGCCGTGGTTGTGATGGATCACTCGACGCCCAGGGCAATATTCAACGCTTTAAGCTCGAACCAGTCCGTCTTCATTATAACCCGCCCCAGCATTAACCAGGATTACCCGGCATTCTTGCATGATCAATATCTGTCTCTCTGGTCGAGAACAACTCTGAGGCCCCTTCCTCCCGGCAGAAGATAAGAAAAATAAAAACGCCCCTATCTCCGCAGGAGGGCGTTTTTATTTTTTATGTCTACGCTGTCGTAATTTTTTAAGGTGCCAGTTCTTTCGGGAACACGACCGTCACGTCGCTGTGGCATTTCAGAATCGTACATGGAATACGGGGGTCTACCCTGTCGTGAGACAACAGCTCGCGAAGAGCGTCTTTTTTATTATCTCCGCGAACAAGCAGCATTATTTTAGACGCCTTCATGATATCCCCCACCCCCATTGTGACTGCCTGCCTCGGAACTTCATCAATTGAGCCGAAGAAGCGGGAGTTATCTTCCCGCGTGCGTTCATCCAGCGTGACGATGTGAGCGTTTGCCTCGAAAAACGCGGCCGGTTCGTTGAAGCCGATGTGCCCGTTTGAGCCGATGCCCAAAAGCTGAAAATCCCTTGTGCGCGAGCCTAAAAAATTTTGAAAATCAGCAAGCATAATTTCAGGAGCTTCCATGCCCTTAGGAATATAAGTGTTTGCCTTGTCGATATCCACCAGGTCGAAAAAGTTATGGTTCATATATCGCCTGTAGCTTTGCGGGTGCGACGGCGGTAGGCCTATGTATTCGTCGAGGTTGGCTGTTGTCACTCCGCTGAAAGACATCTCGCCTTTTTCAAAAAATTTGACCAGGTTGGCGTAAACCAGTTCAACTGAACTTCCTGTAGCCAAACCCAGGCATGCGTCTTTTTTTGCCCGGACGATATTCACGATGCTCTCGGCAACCAGCAAACTAGCCTCGTTGTGATCCAGGGTAACAATTTTTTTCAATTATGAACAGCTTCCTTTCAACAAAAACATGCCTCTGTACAAAAATTTTTTTACGCCTGCTTACCGCAGTATACAATATAATTACAACGAACCGCCCCTGTAACTATCAGGAAAAATATTTGAAACTGCGGTTATTATAGCGCTTTGCATAATCATAATCATGAACATGAAATTCAATGCTGAAACCATGATGGCGAACCGTAGGTTTGCGCAACGCGCGCAAAAAATTTGTTCATAAAAGAGCCAATGGCTCTAAACGGAGGAAGCGGCATGTACGATATTGTCCTGAAAGACGGCCTGGTTGTAGATCCATGCAACAATATTTGCGGCGAGCTTAACGTGGCCGTCAACGGCGGTAAAATTGCCCGCATATCGGACCGGCATATCGAAGGTAAAAAAATTTATGACTGCAAGGGCCTTGTCGTAGCCCCCGGTTTTGTGGACGTACACGCCCACGAGGACGGGTTGAGCTGCGATGGCAGCATCAACCCGATTATCACAGAGCGGCTTCTGCGGATGGGCGTTACCACTTTTATTGGTGGGCAATGCGGAATTGGGGCACAAGATGAAGAAGAATACCGCCGCCGATATAACAGCCAGCCGGTAAACTGTGCTCTGCTGACTGCCCACGGGGCATTGCGGGAACTGGCTGGGGCAGCCGATAAATACGCCCCTGCCACAGATACGCAACTGGAGGTAATGTGCCGGGAACTGGAGAATCGCCTGGCTGTCGGCAGCTATGGATTATCCATCAGCCCCCGTTACATTCCAGGTACTGAAACAATGGAAATGCTCGCTCTGGCTCGTGTTGTCCGCATGTACAACGGCATCCTGGCAGCCCACGTCAGGAATGATTGTGAGGGTTCTATCGAGGCTATAGCCGAATTCATCGAAATGGGGCGGAAAACCGGAGTCAGGCTCCAAATTTCCCATATCGGCAGCATTGCGGGATACGGGCAGATGAAGCGTGCCCTTGCCATGCTGGACGCGGCAGCAGCCGATGGAATTGACGTTTTTGCCGACTGCTATCCCTACGAGGCTTTTTGCACCAGCATAGGCAGCGCCACTTACGACGGAGATTTTCTCAGCCGCTATGGCGATATTACAAAATTTGAGATAACGGAGGGCGAATTTAAGGGTTCTGTTCCTTCAATGGATGTTTTTCAGAGAATCCGGCGAGAGCACCCCGAGTACCTGACTGTCGCTCATGTCATGTTGCCCGAAGATGTTGAAATGGCGCTATGTCATCCCAGGGTGATGCTGGGCAGTGACGGCGTTCTTTTAAACGGCGCGGGCCATCCCAGAGCTGCTGGTGCATTTGCGCGGTTTCTCAGAGAATATGTCGCGGAGCGAAAATCGTTAAGTCTTTATGAAGCGGTAAATAAAATGACCTGGGGAGCCAGGCGCTTTGGTTTGAAAAAAGGCTGCCTCAAGTCAGGCTGGGATGCGGACGTTGTGGTCTTTAACCCTCAAAAAATGCAAGATAACGCCACTTTCAGCGAGCCTGGCCTCATGGCCGAGGGTTTTTGTTATATCTGGATAGGCGGAGAATTGGCGGTGGAAAACGATAAAATTGTTAATGCCCGCTTGGGGCAGGCATTAACAAAAACACGCTGATACAAAAAATCACAAAGTCAACAACGCCCTTATCGTGATATAAGTTATCATGGCTAACGTGACAATTATTCCATTGATTACCATGGATTTTATATGCTTGGATCTGGCAAAGCCCATCTGGCACATCATGTCCGCGCCGGGATATGCGAAGGATGTTATCTGAGCGCTCATAAAAAGCATCGTCAGGTACAGCGCCAGCGGGATATTGCCGAACATGTCGAATATGCCCCGGTACATTTCGTCCAAAATGACTACCTGGGCAACCGCCGCGCCTGATATACCGAAAATGCCAACGACCGTGCCAACGATAATGAAACCGACCCTGCCGAAAACGTCAATCAATGGTGACATCATATCCAGCAGCGCGCTGAACGCACCGGTTTGGGCAACAAACTCAATAAATGGGTGAAAGAACACAAACATAAGGAAAAACCAGACTGACCGTGAAGCACCGGCGAGCATCGTGTCCATAATCTTTGTAGGGGTGAAGCCTGCGGCAAAACCGGTAAGGATGGCCGGAGTCAGCATAACCACAAAAGCAAACGTCATTCCGCCCTGAATAAAAATACCGTAAGAAATCAAAACAACAATGCTTATGGCGAACACCCAAGCTGAGCGTATTTCTTCTTTGGTAAAGCTTTTCCCTGCGTCCATGTTCTCAATTTCTTCCGGCGGATACTGAACCGTTGACGCATATGTTCTCTGAGCCCAGCACGCCATACCTATTCCAAGCACAAAAAGGATAAGCGCCATAGGGCCGGAGACTGAAAACAGGTATTCAAAATAGGTGAGTTCCCCAAGTTCAAGCATTTGAACCGTCGGCGCGGTAAACGGCCCTATAAAAAGGCCGGCTGCTCCACCCATGTGAAAGGCTATACCCATAGCAGCCGGTGATACTTTGGCCGCCGCCGCGATAGTCACCGCAACCGTCGCCACAAGCGCAGACGCGGCAATCATGCTGCCCATGCTCACGGTGAGCACAACGATAGACACCATCGTTCCAATCAGTATCTTCGTCTGAGAAGCCCCGAATTTTTTCATTATGCCGACGATCAGCAGTCTTGCGCCGCCGGACTCCTTCAACACCTCGGCCAAAGCTGAGCCAAAAATCACCAATAAGCCTATCAGAGCCAAAAAAGACGTAGCCCCTGACTGTATCGCCCTTGCAAAGCTTATTGGCGATTGAAGAGACAAGATCGCTCCCAGCAGGCAGCTGACAAAGGTCGCCAAAAGGGGGTGGACGCCTTTAAACCCCAGCACCATGTAAAGAAAAATAGGGAGCAGGCCTAATATAGGGGGCAGATCAAACAAAATCCTGGTTTCCACTTCAATATACCTTCTTTCTATGTTCGCTTTCAGCCAATACTATCACATAAAATGCTCCACAATTTCTTTTGCGAAACTTCCTATGAAGTCGACGGCCATTTCATTATCCGTGTTTTCCGTCATGACGGCCATGATTATTTCCCCTCTGGCCGTAAACGCGATTCCGGCGTCGTGCTCTATTTTTTCGTCCTCTCCGGTTTTGTGCGCGAATTTGATCGCGTTTGTGCCCGCGTACCATTCCATGCGGTCAACAATTTTACTGGGCAGTTTGTTATTAAGCTGCTGCCGCAGGAGCATACCGATCGCCTCTTCGCAGTCATTCGGGTGCATAAGGGTTTTGTTTGCCAGACCTTCGAGGATGACACACAACTCAAACGTGGTGGCGGTGTTGTTGATTCCACGCAACGCCGATTCGGAGTCGAACATTTTTCGCCTGAACCACGTTTCTTTCAGCCCCAGAGAACTGGCGTATTCTTCCAGAACCGCCGCACCGCCAACGATGTCGAACAGCATGTTTGTGGCGGTGTTGTCGCTTAAAACCACCATTAATTTAGCTAAATCCCTGACTGTGGGGTTAAGCCCCGCCGCGAGTTCAAAAATTACTCCACACCCTCCGACTTTTACAGAATCGCTGACAGTAATTCTGTCGTCAAGGCTGAACTGTCCTTTTCTGGCGCCGCTGAATACCGCGCAGAGCAAAAGAAGCTTGATAGTGCTCGCAGGGTCGAACGCGGCGTTTTCGTTATAAGATATGACGGTATTGCTGGAAAGGTCTTTCGCATAATAGCCAATTTTACCTGGCAGCTTCGACTTCAAGACCAAAATTTTTTCCTGAATTTCTTTAACGGATACCTCCATAATTACGATCATTCCTTTCGTTTTGTGGGCAAAAAAACGCGCCCCCGCGTATTGCTGTGCGGGGGCGCGCAGTT
>Ga0131853_10001089_pt1 | contig 49468 bp, 44 predicted proteins | sample TergutLab28metaG_FD_92764 | JGI IMG/M metagenome (GOLD analysis project Ga0131853, IMG submission 92764) | Labiotermes labralis P1 segment gut microbial communities from Petit-Saut dam, French Guiana - Lab288 P1 (version 2) (version 2) | ecosystem: Host-associated > Arthropoda: Insects >... | reverse complement strand
GGCTCCGGCGCCGTGCATCAGCGCCGGCAACCACCACGGCAGCAGCACGACCACCGGCGCGAGCAGCGCCGCGGCCGGCGGGCCCCACGAGGAGCGCTCGTGGCGAGCCGACGGCACGACGACCAGCGCGAGCGCCACCACGACGACGGCCAGGACCAGGGCGACCAGCCAGGCGGTCGGGGTGAAGGCGACCACGACCGTCAGCAGCAGCCCGGCACGCCAGCCGGCTCGCCAGCGCCGGTCGGCCTCTGGCTCGGCGAAGCCGAGGGCGGCGTGGACGAGCCAGGGCAGGACCGCCGCGCTGACGACGGTGCCGAGTCGGCCGTCACCCCACGCACCGCTCGCGCCGGGCAGGATGGCGTAGGTCAGCGCGCCCCACAGGACCAGCCAGCGCGGGGCCCCTCGGTGGCTGATCAGGCGGCCGGCGACGCGCAGCAGTCGCCACGCGCCCCACAGCGAGACCGGGAACGCGAGTACGAGGAGCGTTGTGACAGCCGCCCCGGCGTGGCCACCGAGCAGGGTGGCCAGCAGCGCGAGTGGGAGCACGTACGGCGGAGCCGGCACCGCCGTACCGTCGCCGAGTGGGTGCCACGACTCGAAGTGGAGCCGCCACCACGCGCCGGCGCCCGTGGGCACCGGAGCAAGACCGCCACCCCGGATGTCGGTGAAGGCCGCCCGGGCACCGATGACGCCCAGGACCGCCACGACCACCAGCAGGACGGCGACCGGGTTGGTCAGCACGCGCACCAGCCAGCCGGTCTCGTAGGGCACCTCGTCGTCGTCGCGCGCCTCCTCCTCGGCCTGCCGCCGAGCCGCGAACGAGGCCGGATCAGCCTCCGCCTGGGCGATCCGGCGACGCTCGGCGACGTCGGCCGCCTGGTTGGTCAGCGCACTGGCGACGTCCGAGGTGAAGTCCAGGCCGTGCCGATAGGGCAGCCACCAGGGCGGCAGCAGCTCCTTGACCTGCGTCGCGGACCCGCCCTGGCGAGAACGGCGTGCACGCCGGGCGGCCAGGATCTGCCGCGGCGAGGCGGCCACGTTGAGGTAGGCGGCCAGGTCGTCGAGAGCGTCGCCGGGGTCGCGCAGCAGCAGGAAGCCGATCATCCGGATCAGCGTGCCGAAGCCGAGCCGCACCAGCTGGAACGGCAGCGCACCCGGACGGCTGTTGGCCAGCAGCGTGTAGAGCGCCGCACGGCGCTCCTGGTAGTGGGTGTGCCGCCCCGTCAGGGGCGTGCGCCGTACGCCGCGGTGCGCGGCCTCCGCGTGGAAGACGACGGCCTGGGGGACGATCAGCGTGGTGTGGCCGGCCGCCGCGGCGCGCCAGCCGAAGTCGATGTCGTTGCCGAAGATGGGCAGCTCGGGGTCGAGGCCGCCGAGCTCCTCGAGCACCCTGCGGCGTACGAGCATGCCGGCGGTGTTGACGGCGAGCACCGGGCGGATCGCGTCGTGCTGCCCCTGGTCGTACTCACCGCGTTCGAGGCCGGTCTCGCGCCGGCCGGTGCCGGAGATGGTCACGCCGAGCTCCAGCAGGCGCTTGAGCGAGGGCCACTCGCGCAGCTTGGGGCCGAGCACGTCGGCCTCGGGGAACTCGCGCGCCGCTGTCAGCAGCATGTCGAGCGCGGCGGGGTCGGGCGTGGAGTCGTCGTGCAGGATCCAGAGCCACTCGACGTCGGAGCCGGCGAGCTCCTCCATGGCGATGCGGACCGCGTCGGGGAAGGTCACCCGTCCCGTCTCGCGGCGGACCGTGTGGCTTCCGGTGTCGGCGAACGCGCGCTCGAGCAGGTCGGCGCTGTCGTCGTGGGAGCCGGTGTCGACGGCGATGACGCGGTCGATCGCAGCCCGTTGGCTTCTCACCCCGTCGATCACGGTGGGAAGCCATCGGGCTCCGTCGTGGCTGACGAGAAGAAGGGCTACCGAGTGCTGCACGGTCGCCAACCCTAACCGGCAGGGCACAAGCCCCGAGAAACGCAGCGGCCCGGGCGCTTCCCCCGCCCGGGCCTGCTACGTCATACCGCGCGCTTCTTCAGCTTGCGACGCTCTCGCTCGGAGAGACCGCCCCAGATGCCGAAGCGTTCATCATTCATCAACGCCGCCTCGAGGCAGTCGTTGCGGACCTCGCAGGTCTGACAGACCTTCTTGGCTTCCCGCGTCGACCCACCCTTCTCGGGGAAGAACGCCTCAGGGTCTGTTTGAGCGCACAACGCACGCTCCTGCCAGCCCCCATCTTCGGCGTCAGAAGTGAGGAGAAACAGCTCTCTCATCATCCTTGCCCTTTCGACCCTACGTAACCGAGTTCTTGCCAGATCCGGTGGAGCAAACCAGCTGCCAGTCGGCCGTCCCCTCCCCTGTCCCTCGTCGGCCAGGAGAAGATCCGGTCCGAGAGAAAACAACACTAGTGGAATTACATGCCTGTCAAAGCCGGGAGTCAAGCCCGGCATCTGCTATAGCAGGTACGCCAAGCCCGAGCGGGCGGCCCCGAGGGTCCTTCCCGGGGCCCCGCCTGAGAAGGTGGAGCCATGCGCAGCATCACGGTCCTGTCCGGTGGGCACGGCGGAGCCAAGTTCATCGAGGGGCTCCTCCACGGGCTTCGGGCAGGCGTGCTGCCGGGCATTTCGAGCGCTGAGAGCGACGCGGGCGCCGACGGCGCTGGGGCTCCCGAGGGCGTCACGGTGACCGTGGTGGCCAACACCGCCGACGACCTGTGGATCCACGGCCTGAAGGTCTGCCCCGACCTCGACACGGTCATGTACACCCTCGGGCGCGGTCTGGACCACGACCGCGGCTGGGGGCGCACCGACGAGACCTGGAGCGTCAAGGAGGACCTGGAGGCGTACGGCGCGCCGAACACCTGGTTCGGGCTCGGCGACCGCGACATCGCCACGCACCTGGTGCGCACCCAGATGCTGGAGGCGGGCTTCACCCTCTCCCAGGTCACCGAGGCGCTCTGCCGCCGCTGGCTCTCGCCGGTGTACGGCGACCAGGTCCGCCTCGTGCCGATGAGCGACGACCGCATCGAGACCCACGTCGCCGTCAAGGACGACTCCTCCCCCAGCGGGCTGGCGACCGTCCACTTCCAGGAGTACTGGGTGCGCCTGCGCGCCGCCGTACCCGCCGAGCAGCTCGTCTTCGTCGGCCTGGAGAGCGCGACGCCCGCCCCGGGCGTGATCGAGGCGATCGCCGGCGCGGACCTGGTGATCCTGCCGCCGTCGAACCCGGTGGTCTCTGTGGGGACGATCCTCGGGGTTCCCGGAGTCCGTGACGCGCTCGCCGCCACGGCCGCACCCGTGGTCGGCATCTCGCCGATCATCGGTGGTCACCACGTGCGCGGGATGGCCGAGCAGATGCTCGCCTCGATCGGGGTCGACGCCAGCGCGGGCGCGGTCGGCCAGCACTACGGCGCCCGCTCCGCCGGCGGGATCATCGACGGCTGGCTGGTCGACAGCGTCGACGCCGCGTCGGTCACGGCGCTCGAGGACGCGGGACTCCGGGCGGCCGCCGTACCGCTGTGGATGACCGACGCCGACGCGACCGCCGCGATCGCCGCCGCCGCCATCGGGCTCGTGAGGTGAGGCCGGCCGTCTCGGCGTACGCCCCGGACGGCGTGCCCGAGGTCGCTGCCGGCGACGACCTGGCCACCCTCCTGCTCGCCGCGCTCGGCGATGCCGCGCTCGTCGACGGCGACATCGTGGCCGTGACGAGCAAGGTGGTGAGCAAGGCAGAGGGGCAGGTGCGCGTCTCGACGCGAGAGGCCGAGCTGGCCGGCGAGACGCGGCGGGTCGTGGCGCGTCGAGGAGCCACCGCGATCGTGCGCAACCGGCTGGGGCTCACGCTCGCCGCCGCGGGCATCGACGCCTCCAACGTCGCGCCGGGCCATGTCGTGCTGCATCCGGCCGACCCGGACGCGTCGGCGCGCACCCTGCGCGAGACGATCCTCGCCCGGACCGGGCGCACGGTCGGGGTGATCGTGACCGACACCGCCGGCCGGGCGTGGCGTGAGGGCCAGACCGACATCGCCATCGGCGCCGCCGGCATCGAGGTCCTCGAGAGCTTCGTGGGACGCGAGGACGCCCACGGCAACAGCCTCGTCGTGACGGCGCCCGCCGTCGCCGACGAGCTCGCCTCCCTGGCCGAGCTGGCCTCGGGCAAGCTCGGCGGACGTCCCTTCGCCGTCCTGCGCGGGCGCGCCGACCTCGTGCTGCCGGCGGGCGAGTACGGCGCGGGGGCGGCGGCGCTCATCCGCGAGGAGGGCCGCGACTTCTTCGGGTACGGCGCCCGCGAGGCCGTCGTGCGCGCGCTGGCCGGCCGACCGGGCGACGCAGCGCCGTTCGGCGCGCCCGCTTCCGTCGAGGAAGTGTGCGAGGCGCTCGTCACGGTGCTCGGCGTGCCACCGCAGGCCGCGGACGGCGGGTTGCTGGTGGCCCATCCGGTCGACGGCGTCCTCCGAGCGCTGGCCTTCGCCCATGGCTGGTCGGTCGAGGACGGCGGCGACGCCGCGCGGCTGGTCCCGCGTTCTGCATAGACTCGGCAGCGACCAGCCGGAGACATCCCGACTCGAGGACGCCGATCGTGGCCAAGACGCCCAAGAAGACGCCCGCCCAGAAGACGCCCACCACAAGGCCGCCCGCCAAGAGGCGTCCCCACCACACCCGGGGCTATGCCATCGTCACGGTCTGCGTCGTGCTCGCGATCGCGATCGTGGGGGCCGCCGGGTGGAAGCCCATCACCAGCGCGCTCCGCACGAGTAGCGCGGACGCCGAGCCGCTCGCGAACGTCGGTCGCAGCCCCTCGGACGCCGGCTGCTCGCCGTACGTGACGCTCAAGGCCGACGGCAACCAGCAGCACGTGCCGACCGGCACCGTCGTCGACTACACCACTGCGCCGCCTGCCTTCGGCCCGCATTGGAGCGAGCCGGGCGTCGCACCCGTGCCGATGGGGCGCAAGTTCTACTCCCCCGGCGACCGTCCGCCGCTCGAGGCGCTGGTGCACAACCTCGAGCACGGCTACACGATCCTGTGGTACGACGCCACGATCGCCCACGACAACAGCCAGCTCGACCTGATCCGCTCGCTGGGCGACCACTTCGCCGGCACCGCGGACTGGCGCGACAAGTTCATCGCCGTGCCGTGGACCGCGGCCGACCAGGCGGCGACGTACAAGACCGGCAACCCGATGACGGAGTTCCCCGCAGGCAAGCACATCGCCTTCACGCACTGGTCGGCCGGCGGGCTCCCGGTCGCGACGCTGCCCAACAACCAGCCCGACACCACCAAGCAGGTCGGCGTCCTGCAGTACTGCAGCAGCGTCTCGGGTGCCGCGCTGAAGCAGTTCCTGCAGGCCTACCCGTTCACCGACTCGCCCGAGCCGAGCTCGATGTGATCGTTCGGGCGCCGGACGATGCTGGCTTACCCCAGGGGCGTGCCGGTTTACCCCCGGGCCGATGCTGGTTTACCACGGTAAGCGGGTGAACCAGCGCTTCTCGGGGTGAATGCACCATGGGAGGCACCGGTCCACCCGCCTACCGTGGTGAACCTGCACGCGCCGGCCCAGGATCCGGGAGCTGCGGCATCTCCAGACCCGAGTCACGGCCCAGCAGCACCCCGCGCGTGACGGCGGCGGCGCCGTACCGCTCCTTCAGCTGGTCCAGCGTCCGGTCCAGCGCGGTGCCGCGGTCCTCCCCCGCCGCTGTCGCGTCGAAGGGCAGCTCCAGCTGCTCCCAGCGGGCGTCCGAGAGCCCGGACACGCTCACCCCGAGCAGCGTGCAGCCGCGGTCCTGGATTATCGGCCACGCCTCGTGAAGCAGTCGCCGGCCGGTGTCGAGCCAGGTGGCGGTCGACCCGGTGGACCCCGGGATCGTCGCCGAGCGCGTGACCCGGCTCATGTCGTCGAAGCGCAGCCGCAGCGTGAACGTGCGGGCGATGCGCTCGCCGCGGCGCAGCCGTCGCGCGACCTTGTCGATCAGGCCGATCAGCACGATCTCAAGCTCGCCGAGAGTACGCCGGACGCGGCCGAGCGCACGCTGGGCGCCGACCGACCCGCGGCGCCGGCCGACCTCGACCGGCCGCGGGTCGAGTAGGTTGGCGAGCGCCCACAGGTGACGTCCGGAGGCCTTGCCCACCAGGCCGGCGAGCTCACCCTCCGAGCGTGCGGCCAACTGGCCGACGGTGCGCACCCCGTCGGCGTGCAGCTTGTCGGCGGTCACCGCGCCGACGCCCCACAGCCGCTCGACCGGCAGCGGATGGAGGAACGCCTCCTCGGCCTCCGGCGGCACACGCAGCAGGCCGTCGGGCTTGCTGACGGCGCTGGCCACCTTGGCGAGGTACTTGGTGCGCGCGATGCCCACCGAGATCGGCAGGCCGACCTCGTCGCGCACCCGGATCCTCAGCGCGGTGGCGATGTCGAGGGGTGACCCGACCAGGCGGCGCAGGCCGCCGACGTCGAGGAACGCCTCGTCGATCGAGATGCCCTCCACCAGCGGCGTGGTGTCGCGGAAGATGTCGAAGACCCGCCGGCTCGCCTCGACGTACGCCGTGAAGCGCGGCGGTACGAAGATCAGCCCCGGGCACAGCGCCGCGGCGGCGCGACCGCCCATCGGCGTACGCACCCCGTATGCCTTCGCCTCGTAGCTGGCCGCAAGCACCACGCCTCCGCCCACGGCCACCGGCCGGCCGCGCAGCCGAGGGTCGTCGCGTTGCTCGACCGAGGCATAGAACGAGTCGAGGTCGGCATGCAGGATGTGCGCAGCGTCCACCCGACCATGATCGAACATATGCTCGATCATGGCAACTACCTCAACAGGGTGGGGCTCCGCGTCCGCCAGCGTTCAGGTTCGTGGCCGTCTCTGTTCATTTTTCCGCGGCCGCCCACACGCACCGTAGCCAACGGCGGCTGGCCCGCGCGCAGGGTGCGAGCCAGTCGACGTAGCCCACCACGTTCAAGAAGAGGGACCACACCATGCGGAGAGGAACGGGAGACAGACATGTCTGGGTATCGACGCCCGAAGCTTGGCTACCTCTCACGGTTGGAGGTCGTGGTGGTCGAGGCCGCAGCAACCACCTTCGGTGCGCTCCGGTACATGGCAGGCTGGGACCCGCGCACGAGCATCGTGGGAGCCGCCGTGGTCGTGCTCTTCGTGATCGCGGTCATGGAAGTGATGCGATTTCGCTCGGTCCCGGTCGACGTCTCCGAGGCGCCGTCGAGCATGCTCGACAAGATGAGTGACGCTGTAAGGCATCAGACCAATGATGGCGGCGTCAAGAGACGCCGCACGCCCAAGTCAATGCTGATCCTTGCCATGTTCTCTCCGGTGATCGCTGCCTTCCTCATCTTCGAGTTCGTCGTCTTGTACGCCGTTCCGGTGGGTCTGGTTTTCTTCTTCTGCTTGATCTTTCCTCAATCGTCCTGGTCGAGCGCCGGTGTCGCGCTCGCACTCGGCGTTGGCGCGGGCATCATCAACGAATTGATCGTGATCCTGCCGGCGCGGCGCTTCCTGTCCCAGACCTGACTACGTCAGCTCGCCCTTGTCGGTGGCCTGCAGACCGGCCACGACCTGCTTGACCTGCTGGGCCCGCGCCCGAGTGGTGATGAGTACGGCGTCGGGGGTGTCGACCACGACGACGTCCTCGAGACCGACGACCGCGATCGTGCGACCACTGTTGGGCACGACCAGGCCGGTCGCGTCGATCGAGTGCACCAGCGACTTGTCCCCCAGCACGGTGGGGCCCTCCGAGTCGACGGTGAGCGCGGCGTCGAGCAGCGTCGCCAGCGAGTCGAAGTCGCCGACGTCGTCCCAGCCGAAGCCGGCCGGCACCATCGCGACCTTCCCGGCTGAGGCCGCGGGCTCCGCGATCGCGTGGTCGACGGCCAGCTTGGGCAGCCTGGGCCAGAGTGCAGGCATCCGGTCCGGCTTGGCCGCGATCTCGCGCAGCGCCGCCGCGAACTCCGGGTGCCAGGTGGAGAGCAGATCCAGCAGGACGGTGGGCCGCGCCACGAACATGCCGGCGTTCCAGCGGTAGCCGCCCTGGCGCAGGTACTTCTCGGCCACCTCGGTGGTCGGCTTCTCCACGAAGGTGTCGACCAGCAGCGCGCCCTCGTGCCCCTCGAGCGGTCCGGCGGCGTGGATGTAACCGAACGCGGAGGACGGGAAGGTCGGCTCGATGCCGAGCGTGACCAGCCAGCCCTCGTGGGCGATCTCGACGGCCTGGCGTACGGCCTCGGTGAACTTCTTGGCCCGGGTGATGACGTGATCAGCGGCGAAGGAGCCCATCACGGCCTCCGGGTCGCGCAGTTCCAGTACGGCGGCCGCCAGGCCGATCGCGGCCATCGAGTCACGCGGCGTCGGCTCGGCCAGGATGCCGTCGCCACCCGCCAGCACGGGTAGCTGCTCGAGCACCGCCTCCCGGTGGGCGGAGCCGGTGACGACCACGAAGCGGTCGTCGGCCAGCACGTGCAGCCGGTCGTAGGTCTCCTGCAGCAGCGAGCGCCCGCTGCCGGTCAGGTCGCGCAGGAACTTCGGCGCGGACGATCGCGACAGCGGCCAGAGCCGGGTGCCGGCGCCGCCCGCCGGGATCACGGCCCAGAAGTGGTCGATGCTCAATGCCATGGGCCAACCCTAATGACCGCCTCGTCGTGCGCCGAGGCAACGTCGCGCAACGCCCTGGAAGACTGGCCCCGTGACCCCGACGACCTTCCCCGAGGCGCTACGCACAGCGCTGCGCACCGACCCCGGCCGCCCCTTCGTCACCTACTACGACGAGGCCACCGGCGAACGCGCCGAGCTTTCCCTGACCACCTATGCCAACTGGGTGGCCAAGGTCAGCAGCCTCCTCGCCGACGAGCACGGCCTCGAGCGCGGCCAGAGACTGCGCGTGGACCTGCCACCCCACTGGCTCTCGGCGGTCTTCCTCGGCGCGGCCTGGAACATCGGCCTGGTCGTGACCGACGCGGCCGGCCCCTCGCCCGATGCCGTGGTCTGCGGTCCCGGGACGCTCACCGATTGGGCGGCCACCGACGCGCTGGTGCTGGCGTGTGCCCTGCTCCCGCTCGGCGTCCGCTTCCGCGAGCCGCTGCCGGCCGGCGTACACGACGTCGGGGTCGAGGTATGGGGGCAGCCCGACTCGTTCGTGCCGTGGGATCCGCCGCAGGCCGAGGACCCCGCGACATCCTGGGGACTGACCCAGGAAGGACTGTGGGCGGCTGCCGCCGGTGGGCCCTCGGTCGGGCACAGCGCCGGCGGCAGCCGCCTCCTGTCGGAGGTGGACCCGGCTTCCCCACCAGGTACCACCTCCCTCACCGGGCCGCTCGGCTCGGGCGGCTCGGTCGTTCTGGTCGCCGGCGCCGGCCCGGAGCGGCTGGCGGCTATCGCCGCCGCCGAGCGCGTCACGGACCGCTTCCCACGCACGGGCGACCAGGTCTGAGGCTCTGGGACTATCCGACCAGGTCGTAGTTCCAGAGGCCGTTCCCCAGGAAGACCGGCGTCCCCAGGGAGTTGTTCGCACCCCTCCAGATTCCGTAGAGCTGGCCCTTGGGGTTGCGCACGACCAACGCCGGGACCTGGCTCCCCGCCGAGATCGGTCCGACCCCGACGACCCAGGTGTAGCCCGAGAACGTCGTGCTCAGCGTGCTCTGCGCACCGGCGGTGAGGCCGCCGGGGCCGTCGCCCGGGTAGAGCGTCATGGTGTTGCCCTTGCGGTAGATGGAGTCGGGCGCGCCGTCGGCGGTCCACAGGCCGACCGCGAGCTGTTGACCGGCGATGCCGACGTGGGAGACGAACGCACTACCCAGGCGGGCCGGTCGGTTCCGGCCCGGCCAGATGTAGATGGCCCCGTTGCCCGAGCGCCCCTGCAGGTCGGGGACCCCATCGCCGGTGACGTCGCCCACGGCGGCGAGCCCTGAGACCGACCCGAAGCCGGTGGCCAGCAGCGTCGGGGCCTGGAACGTCCCGTTGCCGTTGCCGAGGTACAGGTACAGATCGCCGTTCGTACGCCGTACCACCATGTCGCCGTGGCCGTCGCCGTTCCAGTCGCCGACGTTGAGTATCAGGTTCGCCGAGGCGAGGTTGATGCCCGTCGCGATCGGCTTGCCCAGATCGAAGCGCCCGCTGTTGGGCATCAGGCTGACCGTCGACCCCTTGCGCACCAGCAGGTCCGGGTAGCGGTTGCCGGTGAACTGCGCGGCGCCGATCACCCCGCTGTACGACGCGGTCCGTGGGAACGACCCGAGCGCCTGCACGAAGCCGCCCTTGCCGTTGCCGGAGCGGATCGTCGCCGTGCCGTCGGCGTTGCGCACGATCAGGTCGCCGATGCCGTCGCCGGTGAAGTCGCCGTACCCGGTGATCGCGGTGTACTGGCCCCAGCCGCCCGCGACCTCCACCGGTGTGGTGAAGTGGCCGGCGCCGTCCCCGGGCAGGATCCACAGATGGCCGGAGGTGTCGCGAGCGATCAGGTCGCTCTTGCCGTCGCCGGTGACGTCTCCCGTTGCCGCGAGGAGGTTGTAGCCCGCGAGCGAGGGCCCGGTGGTCAACGTGTAGCGGGTGAAGTGCCCCTTGCCGTTGCCGCGGAAGACCACCGGCCGTCCCGTGACCGTGTTGCGCCCGACCAGGTCGTTGTAGCCGTCGCCGTTGAGGTCACCGACCGCGGTGAGCATGGTCGTGTTGGCGAAGACGCTCGCCGGCGTGGTGATCCATGGGCCGCCGATGGTTCCGTTGGCGTTGCCCGGCACCACCGAGACCGCGCCCGACTTGGCGACCTCGACCATGTCGCCGATGCCGTCCCCGGTCAGGTCGGGGCTGGCGAACGCCCGGGCGGTCGAGGCGACGGAGGAGTTGGCGGCGACCGGCGGGTTGAAGCCGACGATGCCACCGGTGGGGATGACGTAGCCCATCTTGTCGGTCTTGCGGCGCACGATCAGGTCCGGGTAGCTGCCGCCCACGACGTTGTGCTGCAGCTGCTGGCGGGCCCAGCCCTTCTGCAGGCCCGCCGCGATCCGACGGATGTCGGGGATGCGGGCGTAGAGGTACTGGCCAGGGCATTCGGTCGCCTCGGTGTCGCGGTGGCCCATGATCGAGGAGGCGAAGACGCGGGGACCGATCCTCACGTTCTTGGCCGCGGCCGAGACGCCGTGCAGGGAGAGCTTCCAGGCGAAGAGGGCGGCCTCGGCCTGGATCAGCGCGTTGCTCGGCTTGGCGATCTGGTAGTTGCCGATCGCGGAGACGCCGAAGCTCCAGTTGTTGTAGTTCTCGGTGTGCGCGCCGACCACGGGGCGGTCCACACCGCCGTACCGGCCCTCCCAGATCCGGCCGAACTTGTCGATCAGGAAGTTGTAGCCGATGTCCGACCAGCCGCGCGCCTCGACGTGGTAGGCGTAGATGCTGCGGATGATGGCGGGCACCTCGGCCGCGGTGTAGTCGTTCGCGTTCACGGTGTGGTGCACGAATCCGCCGTGGATCTCGCCGTAGTGCAGCGACGGCTTGTCGCGCAGTGACTCGTCGGCGCCCCACTGCGCGCGGCTGTAGATCTGCGGCTTCGGGGTGAACGCGGCCGCGGACAGCGCCGCCTGCTCAGCGCCGGCCGCGCCGCTGGCGCCCTGGGCGGTCGCGATCGCGCTCTTCGCCACGCCGCCCACCTCGCCGGGCACCGGGGCGGTCATCGCGTCAGGGGCGGCGGAGTCGGGCGCCATCCGGCCGGTGTCGATCGCCGGTGCCTCGACCGCCGTCTTCGCCGTACCGGGGTCGATCACGGCGAGCTTGAGGTCAGGCGGTACGGCGGCACCGGTGACCGCGAGCCGGGTCTGCACCTCGGCCACGTGGCCCACGAGCGCCTCCATCGTGCCCGGGCGCTCGCGCCTGGCCTCGGCCGAGCCCGCGTCGGGACCGTGGTCGTCGTGGTACTCGAGCTTCTTCCAGCCCGACCACACGCCGTTCTTCTCCCAGCGGACCTGGGCGCGGACCTGGCTCTCGGTGAGGTTGTCGCCGTGCTGCCAGGTCAGACCAAGCACTCCGTAGCCGGTGACCGGCTGCGGGGTGCTGGTGACCACTGTGGTCGTGCTCGCGGCCCGCGCCAGCGTCGCGGACTTCGTCGGCGCCGCGCTGTAGAGCTCGGCGGCGTGCGCGCTCATCCTGCCGGCACCGGCCGCTCCCCCGCCCGCGACGCCGGCGGGTGCGGCGGGCGCGGCACCGGTCAGCGGAATCTCCCGGACCGTCGGGTCCACCGGAGCGGTGTCGACGCGCGTCGGCGTCAGCGCCGCCTTCGTGTACGCCGCGAGGGCGCCCGCGGGGTCGGGGCTCGGCTGCGTGGTGCTGCTGCCGACCGGAGCCTGCTTGACGACGTCGAGGCTGACCAGGGTGGCCGCCGGCACGAGCGCCGCGCCGACGGTGCAGAGCACGAGCAGCGATTGTGTCGCTGCGACGTACCGGGTCTTGGCGAGACCGTTCTTGGGGTGCATTCGGTTGCTCCGGGTGTGGGGGAAGAGTCACACGAGGGCTCAACTTTCACACCCGTCACAACACCTTGGGAAGCCTTCGTGAGTAACTACAAACGTGTAATTTCTACTCGACACGCCGACGAGCCTGAGAAATGTCAACTTTTGGGTGCGTTCGGGCCTTGTCCACGCATCGGGCGAGTCTGAGAATTCCGTGAGGCCGCGCCGCAGCGGTTTTGTTGCCGCTCAGAACCCCCCATTAGATTGAGGCGCATGTCTGACGCGAGTACGGCCCAGACGGCCCCGAAGGCCGCCACGGCCCATCTGGAACCGGCGGCCCCCACGCCCCTGACGCCCCTGGAGAGGATCGTCAAGAGGGTAGGCCGCTGGACCCTCGTCGTCGGCGCGGTCCTGGTCGCGATCTACCTGCTCTACCGCACGTTCCAGGTGCTCGTGCACCTGGCGACCACCTACATGTGGTTCGACTCCGTGCACCAGAGCAGCGTCTACTCCACGATGCTGTGGCCCAAGATCTGGCTCTTCGTGATCTTCGCGGTCATCGGCGGCGCCGCGGGCGCGGGCACGATCATCGCCGTACGCCGCGCAAGCCCGCGCCTCGAGCTGCGCAAGGACCAGTCCGTGCGCGCGTGGTTCCGCCGCTACGAGCGCCGCCTGTGGCCGGTCGTCCTCATCATCGCCATCCTGGTCCCGGCGGTCAGGGTGGGCTCGGCCGCGTCGAGCAACTGGCAGACCTATCTGCTCTGGGCCCACGCCCAGCCGTGGGGCCAGAGCGACCCCCAGTTCCACAAGGACATCTCCTTCTTCGTGGAGGTCCTGCCGTTCCACCAGCTGCTGGTCGGGCTCTTCGCCCAGGTCGTGAAGTACGCGCTGATGGTCGCCCTGGTCGGCAGCTACTTCTACGGCGGCTGGCGGTTCCGCGGGCCGGGCAGGCGCCTGACCCGCGCGACCACCGCGATCTTCTCGATCCTGCTCGCGTGCTACTTCGTGGTGCGGATCTTCAACTACTGGGAGACCCAGTACAACGTCATCACCGAGAACAAGGGTCCGGTCACCGGCGTCTCCTACACCGACACCCACGCCACTCTCCCGGCCATGTGGCCGCTGATCGCGGTCGCGTTCATCGCCGCCCTCATCCTCGTGGTGAACTTCGTGCGCTGGCACCGCGTCCGCTTCGTCGCGGCAGCGGTCGCGCTCGTGGTCGCCGGCTCCTTCGTCTTCGGCACGCTGTGGCCCTCGGCCGTCTTCCAGCTGATCGAGAAGCCGAGCGCCGCCACGCGTGACCTCACCGAGATCGCGCACAACCAGGCCGCCACGCTGAACGCCTTCGGCCTGCAGAACGCGGTCACCTCGACGACCGTGCCGACGCAGACGCAGAGCGTCTCGGCGCTGCAGAAGCAGGGCCAGCGGACGGCACAGTTCCAGATCATCGACCCGAACCGGATGTCGCCGACGTTCAACGTCAAGCAGGAGCTGCAGGCCTACTACCAGTTCAAGTCGCCGCTCGACGTCGACCACTACACCGTCAACGGCAAGTCACAGGACGTCGTCCTCGCCGCTCGTGAGCTCAAGGGCACCGGCCCGAACAACAGCTGGGTCAACCAGCACCTCGTCTACACCCACGGGTACGGCGTCGTCGCGGCGCCGACCAACGTGATGGACAACGCGAACGAGAGCCCGTACTTCCTCAACGCCGGCATGCCGCCCGCCAAGGACATCCCCGTCACGCAGCCGGAGATCTACTTCGGCCAGAACGAGCCCGGGTACTCGATCGTCGGCGAGCCGAAGGGGAGCAAGCGCAAGCTGGAGTTCAACCACCCGGCCGGAAGCGGCCCGTCGAACTCGGCGTACACGACGTACAAGGGCGACGGCGGGATTCCGATCGGCTCGATGCTGCGCCGGTTCCTGTTCGCCGACACGCTGAACTCGCCCAACATCCTGTTCAGTGGCGACATCAACCGCTCCTCCCAGCTGCTGATGATCCGCGACCCGCGGGCCCGGGTCGGGCAGGTCGCGCCGTGGCTCACGCTGGACGGCGACGTCTACCCGGCCATCGTCGACGGCCAGGTGGACTGGATCGTCGACGGCTACACCACCACGTCGAACTACCCCGACTCGCAGACGGTCAACCTGCGATCGGCGACGCAGAACAGCGTCACCGCCAAGGCCACGGTCGCGACCCAGCCGAACACCAAGGTCAACTACATGCGCAACTCGGTGAAGGCGGTCGTCAACGCCTACACCGGCAAGGTGACCCTCTACCAGTGGGACGAGGGCCAGCAGCCCGATCCGCTGCTGAGCGCGTGGGAGAAGGTCTTCCCCGGGCTCGTCCAGCCTCAGTCGAGCATCCCGGCCGCGCTGATGCCGCACCTGCGCTACCCGCGCGACCTGTTCGACGTCCAGCGCTCGCTCCTGGCGCAGTACCACGTCACCGACCCGGCGGCGTTCTACAGCGGCAACGACTTCTGGAAGGTGCCCGGCGACCCGACCACCAGCGCCAACCAGTCCCAGCCGCCGGCGTACATGTCGATGTCGCCGACCGGTTCCGGCCCCCAGCAGTACTCACTCTCGAGCCCGATGGTGACGCTGAGCGGCCGCGAGCTGGCCGCCTTCATCACGGTGAACTCGGAGCCGGGTCCGAACTACGGCAAGTTCACGCTGCTCACCTTCCCGGGGGGCAACGGGGGCGAGGCACCACTCCAGGTGCAGAACGACATCGAGTCCGACACCAACGTCTCGCGGGTCCTCACCCTCGAGCGCGGCGGCGGCTCGCGCGTCGTCCTCGGCACCCTGGAGGCGGTCCCCCTCGGCGGCCAGATCCTCTACGTCGAGCCGGTCTACAGCCAGGCGGCCGGGAGCACGTCGTTCCCGATCCTGCGACACGTGATCGCGCTCTACGGCAACGGCGACCCGGCCTTCTCGAAGGTGCTCAGCGCCGCCGTGAACGGCGCGATCGCCTCAGGCCTCTCGAAGTAGCCCGACACGGACCTGCGCGGCGTGGCCGTTGGTGTCGAGCTTGCCGTCGCAGGTGTAGAGCGGGGCGTCGAGTGCCTCGGACAGCGCGAGGTAGCACGCGTCGTAACTGGTGAACTGGTGCCGCAACCCCCACACGCGCTCGGCCAATGGCTCGGTGTCGTGGCGGACGATGGTCAGAGCGAAGTAGTCGCGACGAGCCTCGTCGGCTGCCGCAGCGTCGAGCTTTCGTGCCAGGACGAGCCCACGGAGCACCGAGAGCACCTCAACGTCGAGCAGGTGGGGCGCGGACACGTCCCCGGCGACAGCATCGAATAGCTCAGTATCGGCATCTCGCCCGATCAGGGCCTCGACCATCGCGGAGGCGTCCAGCACGATCACCGGCGCCCGGCCTGGACCGCTGCAAGGATCTCATCGGTGGTCGGGCCGCCGGATCGGTCTCGCTCTCTGAGCCTGGCGACGATCTCGTCGTTGGTCGGCCTGCCCGCGAGTTTGGCGAGCTCACCCGCGACGTACGCCGAGAGCGACTTCCCCTCGGCCGCCGCACGCTCCTTGAGCCTCTCGGCAACCTCGTCGGAGACGTCACGGATGTAGAGGGTCGTCATGACTCGACGCTAGCACAACGCAAGCACCCAGCGCCGTCACCGCGAGGCGGAGCTGGGCCGTCGTCAGATGTCGGCGCCGAGCTCGGCGTCGTCAAGCGCGAGGTCGGACAGCTCCTCGCCGTCGTCGTCGTCGTCGTAGTGCAGGTAGCGGATGCCCTCGTCGACGTCCCCGTCGAAGCCGAGCTTGCCGTGCTCGAGCACGAGCACCCGGTCGCACATCGCCTGGACCGAGGCGGCCGCGTGGCTGACGTAGAAGATCGTCCGGCCGCTCTTGCGGATCTCCTCCATCCGCTGGAGGCACTTGCGCTTGAACGGCTTGTCGCCGACCGCGAGGACCTCGTCGGCCAGGAAGATGTCGGAGTCGATGTGGACCGCGACGGAGAAGCCGAGCCGGGAGTTCATGCCGGAGGAGTACGTGCTGACCGGGGTGTCGAGGAAGCGGCCGATGTCGGCGAACTCGACGATGTCGTCGAAGATCTTGTTCGTCTCGATCTGGCTGAGCCCCATCACCGCGGCGTTGAGGTAGACGTTCTCCCGTCCGGTGAGCTGCGGGTGGAAGCCCGCGCCGGTCGCGATCAGGCCGGCGATCCGTCCGCGGGTGAGGACCCGGCCCTTGTCGGGGCGCATGACGCCGTTGATGAGCCGCAGCAGCGTCGACTTGCCGGAGCCGTTGAGGCCCATCAGCCCGATCGACTCGCCCTGCTCGACGGTGAAGGAGACGTCGTCGACCGCGGTGAAGCTGTCGTTGAGCTTGTCGCCCCTCATCGCCGCGACGGCCATCTGCTTGAACGTGCGGTGGAACTGCAGGGTGAAGATCTTGCTCGCGTTCTCGACGCGGATCGAATCGGTCATGATCAGAGTCGCTCCGGAATCCGGTTCTCGAACTTGTTGAAGATCCGCTGGGCCACGATGAGCAGCAGGATCGAGACGATGACGGAGTAGAACCCGTCCCGCCACAGATGCGGAGGCATCCCGGTGGCGAGTGTGTGCGCCGGGTTGGGCGTCGCCCGGACCCAGAAGGCCCGCTGGAAGAGCAGGACGGCGTTGGCGATGGGGTTCCACATGTAGTACGCCGCGAGGTGGCCGAACTTCGAGTTGATCTGCGCGTAGGAGTAGACCATCGGGACGCCGAAGCGGACGAAGTTCGTCAGGATGCCCACAGCGCTGCCGAAGTCACGGAAGAAGACGTTGGCCACGCTGAACACCAGGGCGAGCGCGGTGCCGAGGATCATGATGATGCCGAGCCCGAACAGGGTGCCGAAGAGCGTGCCGATGTCGGGCGTCCAGCCGGTGGCGAAGGCGCCCAAGAGCAGGATCAGCGTCGCGGGCATCACGTGGTAGAGGGAGACCAGCATCGCGGAGACCGGGAACATCTCCCTGGGCAGAGCGAGCCTGTTGACCAGCGTCCGGTTGTGCACGATGGAGCGTGTCCCCGCGCCCATGGTCTCGGTGAAGAAGTGGACGACGATCATCCCGGCGAAGACGTGGACGGGATAGTTCGCGATGCTGTGGCCGGCGCCCATGACGTGGCCCATCACGAACCAGTAGATGAAGAACTGGCTCAGCGGGTTGATGTAGGACCAGAACAGGCCCATCACCGAGCCGGCGTACCGGGCCTGGATCTCACGCTGCACCAGCAGCCGCAGCAGGTAGGTCTTGCCGAAGACCGAGACCAGCCCGTTGTTGGTGGCGGGCTCGGTCAGCGGCGCGTCGACGATGCGCACCCCACGCTCGCGCGGAGGCTTCGGCGACGTCGCGCGTGCGGGCTTCTTCGGATCGGCTCCGTTCACCCGAGCCGTCGTGTGCACCTCACTCATCTCGGTCCTCCAACCACGGGCCGAAGGTCTTCTCCCACGCCTGCGGCGAGGTGATCTCCGGAAGCTTCGCACGGTATTCCTGCGCCAGGCGCGGCCACTCCCGGCGGAACCGGAGGTGAAGCTCGATCGACCGCTTGAGCAGGTCACGATACTGCGCAGGGTCACGCCGATAGAGCGCCGCGGCGGTGCCGTCGTTCATCGACACCACGGCCGAGTCGAGGGCCGAGAGGCGATACCACTTGGCGTCGAGCGCCGGAACCTCCGCCTCCGCGTACTCGTTGGCGAGCGGGCGCGTTGGCTTGAGCTGCCGGATCGGCGCGAGCGCCGCGGAGATCAGCTGCGAGCGACGGCTGGGCACATCGGACAGCGACGAGCCCTGCCGGGGCGGCTTCTGGCGGCGTACGGGCGGCAGGTCGTCGCGATCGGCCACCAGCTGGGCGTCGCTGAACTGCTTGCGCAGCGCGTTGACCTCCGCCAGACGCGTCGGCAGCATCTCGTGCAGCCCGTCGGGACCGGCGAGGACGTCCTCCATCGCCGTCAGCCGCAGCTCGGCCGTGGAGTATTGCATCGCCACGAGGTGGGCCAGCTGGTTGTTGAAGCTCTCACGCAGCAACCGACCGCCGTGCGGGTAGATCGAGTGCACCAGCGCCGCGATCAGGCGGTTGCGGTGGTGGAAGTACGCCTGCCAGTCGAGCGCGTCGTTCTTGTCCGACCACGGCACGTGCCAGACCGCCGCACCAGGGAAGCTGACCGTCGGGTAGCCGGCCGCCTTGGCACGCAGGCCGTACTCGGAGTCGTCCCACTTGATGAAGACCGGCAGGCTCAGGCCGATCTCGGCGATGACGGTGCGCGGGATCAGGCAGGAGAACCAGCCGTTGAAGTCGACGTCCCAGCGCTTGTGCAGCCACCGCGCCGAACGCACGTTGCGGGCCGCGAAGTCCCACGATCCGTGGGCGTCCGGCGGCGTCATCCACAGGAAGCGCCACGGCTGGACGATCTCGCCGAAGCTGTGCAGCCGGGTGCGGGAGTAGATGTTGAACATGTGGCCGCCCACGATCGTGGGACGGCGGGCGAGGTCGCCGAACGTCACCTGGCGCACGATGCCCTCGGGCTCGCAGACCACGTCGTCGTCCATCATCAGGGCGTACGTCGCGGTGCCCTTCTTCAGCGACTCCAGCTGCCCACGTGCGTAGCCGCCCGAGCCGCCGAGGTTGCCCTGCACGAGCACGCGCAGCTTGCTCGTGCCGTCGGCCTGGGTGAGCGCCTTCTCCGCGGCCGGGAACTCCGGGCTGTCGCTGAGCAGCTTGGTGCCCTGCTCCATCACGAAGACGGTGTCGAGGTAGGGCAGCAGGTCGGGATCGCCCATCTGCTGGAGCAGCTTCGCGCAGAACTCCGGCCGGTTCATCGTCGTGATGGCGATGTCGACCGTGCCGTGCTCGGCACGCTCCGCGGGCACTTCGGCGGTCCACTCGGCCGAGACCACCGCGGGCTCCTCGCCGGCCACGACGTCGTACCAGTACCAGCCGCCGTCGACGAAGGTGTTGAGCGGCAGCCGGAACGAGTACGTCGCGGGGCCGGAGACGGCCTCGTCGCCGGTCACCACGGCGTCGACGCGCTGGCTGTTGCCGTTGGCGAGCGACTTGCAGACGATCACGTGGGCGCCGGCCCCCTGGACCGTGACGTCGAGGCGGACCTCCTCCACGATCGTCCAACGCCGCCAGTACGACGCCGCGAAGCCGTTGAAGTACGTGCCGAAGGAGACGGCCTGCCCGGCGAGCACCTTGAAGCGGGTCCGGTCGACGATCTGCTCGGGGGCCAACCGGCGACCGCTGCCCGTGGCCTGGCGGATCTGGGTGTTGTTGACCGCCTTGGCGTGGCTCGATCCGCCGACGACGTACTTGTCCTCGTCGAGGCGGACGTCCTCGAGGTCGACGTAGAGCGCCGCGATCTCGAGGTCGCCCCGGTCGGCCGGCATGATCTGCCGCTGCAGAAGACGGGTGCGCAGGGCCGGCTGCTCGGCCCGCTGGTCAGCAACTGTGGTCATTCGTCGACGCCTCCGCTCGTCAGGGCAACGCCCTCGGCGAAGTGCGGCCGCAGCTTGTTCTCGTACATCGAGAGTGCCGAGGCGATCGCCATGTGCATGTCCAGGTACCGGTATGTGCCCAGCCTGCCGCCGAACAGCACCATCGGCTCGCGGCGGGCCAGCTCACGGTACTTCAAGAGCTTGGCGCGGTCCTCGGCCGTGTTGATCGGGTAGTACGGCTCGTCGCCCTCCTGCGCGAAGCGGCTGTACTCGTGCACGATCACCGTCTTGCCCGGCAGGTAGGTGCGCTCGGGGTGGAAGTGCTTGAACTCGATGATCCGGGTGAACGGGACTTCCTGGTCGTTGTAGTTGACCACGCCGGTGCCCTGATAGTCGTCGACGTCCTCGACGGACTCCTCCAGGTCGACCGTGCGCCACGACAGGCGTCCTTCAGAGTTGCCGAAGTACTCGTCGACCGGGCCGGTGTAGACGATCGGCACCTTCCCCTTGAACTCCTCCTGTACGGCGAAGAAGTCGGTCTCGAGGCGGACCTCGATGTTGGGGTGGTCGGCCATCTTGGCCAGCCAGGCGGCGTACCCGTCGACGGGCAGGCCCTCGTACTTGTCGTTGAACCAGCGGTTGTCGAACGTGTATCGCACCGGCAGCCGCGTGATGATGTCCGCGCTGAGCTTGGTCGGGTCGGTCTGCCACTGCTTGGCGGTGTAGCCCTTGATGAACGCCTCGTAGAGCGGGCGCCCGATCAGGGAGATCGCCTTCTCCTCGAGGTTGGTGACGTCCTCGCTGCGGATCTCGCTGGCCTGCTGCGCGATCAGCTCACGGGCCTCGCCCGGCGTGTGCGACTTGCCGAAGAACTGGTTGATCAGCCCCAGGTTCATCGGCAGGGAGTAGACCTGGCCCTGGTACTTGCCGAAGACGCGGTGCTTGTAGTCGGTGAAGGCGGTGAACCGGTTGACGTACTCCCAGACCTTCTCGTTGGAGGTGTGGAAGAGGTGGGCGCCGTACTTGTGCACCTCGACGCCGGTCTCGGGCTCGCGCTCGCTGTAGGCATTGCCGCCCAGGTGGGAGCGACGCTCGAGGATGAGAACCCGCTTGCCGAGCTCGGTGGCCATGCGCTCGGCGATGGTCAGGCCGAAGAAGCCCGAGCCGACGACCAGCAGGTCCGGAAGTTCAGGGGTAGACACGGTGCCTCAGTCTACGGTCGCCTCAAGGCAGAGACCGCATCCGCCGCGCGTCCCTCAGGGCGCGAGTGACGTTCCTCGCTTCGCGGGGACCGCCACGGACGGGGCTGAGCAGGACGGCCGCCAGGGTGATCAGCCACGGCTTGGCGCGCACGGCGGCGTTCTCGCCGTACCGGAAGTGGACCGCGAAGAGGTTGCGGTACATGAAGTAGCCCTTCCAGCTGCTCAGGTCGTGCTGCTGGCTGAAGTCCAGCAGTCGCACCAGCCGGGCATCGCGCACGGCCCAGATCCGCCAGCCCGCGCGGCGGGCACGAAGGGCGTAGTCCACGTCGTCGTAGAAGATGAAGAAGCTCTCGTCGGGCAGCCCGATCGCCTCGACCACCCGCCGGCGGACCATGAAGCCCTCGAAGGCGACGTTCTCCAGTTCCACGCGCGCCGGCATCGCGGCGCGGTCGGCGTAGGTGGAGACGACGCTCGCCGTCTTGGGCTTGATCGCCAGCGGGTTGCGCAGGTCGAAGTGGGTGGCGGCCAGCTCGATGAGGGCGCCGCCGCGGTCCTCCCGCACCGACATCAGGCAGTCCTCGTCCTGGGCCAGCAGGACCTCGAGGCAGTCGGGTGCCGGGAGGACGTCGTCGTCGATCAGCCAGATCCGGTCGAAGCCCTGCTCGTACGCCGCCTCGAGGCCGGTCCGGAACCCGCCGGCACCGCCGGTGTTCGTGGCGTTGCGGATCACCTGGAGCGCCGGGACCGCGGCCTCGTCCAGGACGCTTGCGGTGTGGTCGGTCGAGGCGTTGTCCACCACGATGACCGCGTCGGCGGGTCGCCGCAGCGCGGCCAGCCCTGTGAGCACCTCGCGCAGCAGATCGGCCCGGTTGTAGGTGACGACCACGATCGCCACGGTCTCGGCGATCTCGGCGATCTCGGCGGTCTCGGCGGCGGTCCCGGTCATCGCAGGTACCGCTCGTGGCCGGTGAAGTCGCCCCGCAGTGCTGCCCACCACGCCCGAGCGCTGAGCAGCAGTCGCCCCGGTCGGGGCCGCGTGACCGTGTAGAACCACAGGGTCTTGGCCACGAACGCCACGGCGTGCGGCCAGCCCCGGTACTCGCGCAGGTTGACCAGGTTGTTGCGCGCCATGCAGTAGTGCTTCAGGTCGCTGGGCGTGTGGTTGTACGTCGTGCGGCCGGCCATCATCGGCGTGCCGAGGCTGCCCACCGAGGGATGCTCCACCCGCGCCGCCACGACGGTGGCGATCCGGGCGCCTGCCGCCTCGGCGCGCAGGCGGTACTCGTGGTCGTCGCCCCAGATGAAGTACTCGGCTCGCGGCAGCCCGATCGCCTCGACCAGGTCGCGGGTGACCAGCACCCCGTTGAACGGGATCACGATGTCGCGCAGGAGACCGCCCACCGCCGCCGTCTCCGCGGAGGAGGCGTCGTGGACGACCCGGGTGCCGCCGGGCAGCCGGATCGGGAAGACGAGCCGTCCGGGGTCGCGCTCGTCCACGACCAGCGGACCCCAGAAGTCCAGGTCGTCGTGCTCCAGCAGCTGCCCCAGGGTGGCAGGAGCGGGCAGGCCGTCGTCGTCCATCAACCAGACCAGGTCGGCGCCGCGTTCGAGCGCCAGCGCGAGGCCGTCGTGGAAGCCGCCGGCACCGCCGGTGTTGGACACCAGGGTGCGCCCGAGCACCGGGACGGACCGGTGCTCGTCGTACTCGGCTCCCTCGAGGCCGGCCAGCCACTGCGACGTACCGTCGGTGGAGGCGTTGTCGATGACAATCACCTCGTCGAGCCCGGGCACCTGGTCGAGCCGCTCGAGCAGCGCCTGCAACAGTCCCAGGCGGTTGAAGGTGACGACCACGGCGGCGGTGCGTCTGGTCCTGATCACGGGGAGCAGCCTACGGGGGCGACTGCGCGGCGCCGGTTCGGCCGTCACCGCCAGGCGGTAAGGTCACTGCGTGACGAGTATGGACCGCAGCAGCCCCACCTCGCCGCCGGTCCACCAGGTGTCCATCGTGATCCCGGTCTACGGCGGCGAGAAGCACCTCATGGGTGTCGTCGAGGAGATCGACGCGCTGACCGAGCCCACGACGACGCCCGACGGCAACGTCCTGCGGGTCGTCGAGCTCGTTCTCGTCCACGACTGCGGCCCCGACGACTCGGCCAGCGTCATCCGCCGTGCCGCCGAGAAGTGGCCTTGGGTGCGACCGGTGTGGCTGAGCCGCAACTTCGGGCAGCACGCCGCCACGATCGCGGGCATGGCGTCGACCGGTGGCGAGTGGATCGTCACCCTCGACGAGGACGGCCAGCACGACCCGCAGGACATCAAGAACCTCCTCGACGTCGCGCTGCGCGAGGACGTCAACCTCGTCTACGCCGCCCCGACCAACCAGGCGCCGCACGCGCCCTTCCGCCGGATCACCTCGGTCGGCGCCAAGCGAGTGGCCCGGCTGCTCAGCGGCGGGACCGACACGTCCATGTTCCACAGCTTCCGCCTCGTGCTCGGCGAGGTGGGGCGCAGCGTGGCCGCGTACGCCGGACAGGGCGTCTACCTCGACGTGGCGCTCGCCTGGGTCGCCTCGCAGCCGGCCACCGCCCCGGTCACGCTGCGCGACGAGGGCGACCGCGTGTCCGGCTACAACCTGCGTCGGCTGGTCTCCCACTTCTGGAAGATGGTCCTGACCAGCGGCACCCGCGGATTGCGGATGGTCAGCCTGCTCGGCGTGATCGCCGCGACCCTGGGATTCGTCCTGGCCGCGGTGCTGATCGTGCTCCGCATCGTCAACGGCGCTGCCGTCCAGGGCTGGACCTCCATGATCGTGGTCACGCTCCTGTGCAGCGGGGCGATCCTCTTCGCCCTCGGCGTCATCGCGGAGTACGTCGGCGTGGCGGTCGGGATGGCCATGGGCAAGCCGCCGTACCTGATCGTCAGCGACCCCGAGCAGGGTCCGCTGGGGCGGAGGTCGCGTTCGCGTGACTGAGCATGCCCTCACGTGGGTCATCGGCTCGGGGGGCCTGCTCGGCAAGGCCGTCCTCGCGGAGGCCGCGCGACGCGAGGTCCCGGTGACGGTCTCCCGCGTTCCGTGGGGCGATCCCGCGGAGTCCGCGCGGACCCTCGACGAGTCGGCCGAGTGGCTGGTCGGCACCAATCCCGCGCTCGACGTGCTGTGGTGCGCCGGGGCGGGCGTCGTCGGCACCAGCCAGGAGGCGCTCGACTCCGAGCTCGCCGTCTTCACGGCCTTCCTCGACAGCCTCGCCGCGGTCTCGGGGCGCCACCCCGGGACCGTCGTACGGCTCTTCCTGGCCTCCTCGGCCGGGGGCCTGTACGCCGGCTGCTCGGCGCCGGTGTTCACCGAGAGCGACGAGCCGCGTCCGCTCGCGCCGTACGGGGAGACGAAGCTGGCCATGGAGCGCGTCGCCACCGCGTTCGCCGAGCGCAGCGGGATCTCGCTGCTGATCGGCCGCTTCGCCAACCTCTACGGCCCGGGGCAGCGCCTCGACAAGCCGCAGGGCATCGTCTCCCAGCTGTGCCGGGCGCAACTCACCCGGCAGCCGATCTCGATCTACGTCTCGCTCGACACCGCGCGAGACTATGTCTACGTCTCGGACGCCGCCAAGATGGTGCTTGCCGGGATGGATCTGCTCGCCGAGGCTCCCGCCGGGAGCGTGGTGACCAAGATCTTCTGCACCGGTGTCGCGACCACGCTGGCCGAGATCGTCGGCGCGATGCACCGCATCTCCAAGCGCCGCCCGCCGGTCGTGCTCGGGCTTTCCGGCAACGCTCGTTTCCAGCCTCCGGACCTGCGGTTCCGCTCGACGGTGTGGCCGGCGCTGAACAACCTTGCCCGGACTCCGCTGCCGGAGGGCATGGCTGCGACACTTCGCGACGTGTCCGCCCACCACCGACTCCACAGCCTGCCTCAGGGGGCACGATGAGCGCCTCGCAGTCGACCGGTCAGCACGGAGACGTCGAGCCGGCCGGGGCCGCCGACCGACACGCCCTGCGTCGCGGCCCGCTGGCCTCCGTGCTCGCGCTGCTGCGCCGGCGCGAGATCGCCTTCCTTCTCGTGGGCGGCACCAACACGCTGCTCGGGCTGGCCGTCTTCACCGCGCTCTACTACACGTGGGGCGGCACGCTGCACTACCTCGGTGCGCTGGTGCTGGCCTACGCGGTGGGCATCGTCGTCGGGTTCGTGCTGCACCGGCGGTTGGTCTTCCGGGTGGAGGGCAACCTCCTCGTCGACTTCCTCCGGTTCACGGGCGTACAGGCCACCAGCCTGGCGCTCAATGCCGTGCTTCTGCCGATCCTGGTCGAGGTCTTCCATCTACCGGTCGTCCCGGCGCAGGTTCTCTCACTGGCGATCGTCGTGTGCGCGAGCTATTTCGCGCACCTGATGTTCTCGTTCCGTCGCCCGCACGGCGACGCCTGAGGCGGGTGGTCAGCGCGGCTTACGTGCCGCGATGACCACCGAGGAGCCGAAGGGAAGGTCGCGGTGGCGCAACGCGCGCTCGTCGACGCCTCCGAGCCAGGTCAGGACCCGGTCGAGGGTCGGCGAGACCTCGGGGACGGAGACGACGTCGGCCGGCCGACGCCTGCCGTCGCCGCTGACCGCCTGCCGCACGCGCCGAAAGGCACGCTCGGCGGCGAAGAGCGGGAAGGTCGAGGCGAAGGCGTAGCTGGCACGGAGGACCTCGAGGCCCTGCGCCTCGACCGCGGCGATCGCCCGGGCCCGGGTGTAGCGGCGATGGTGACCGTTCTCGTCGTCGAAGTCGGTCCACGCCCACTGGTACGCCGGCACCGAGATGAGGAGCCGGCCGCCCGGCACCAGCACGCGCGCCAGCTCGCTCACGGCGGCACTCTCGGGCTCGCAGTGCTCGACGACGTCGAAGGCGCCGACGACGTCGAAGGAGGCGTCGGCGAACGGCAGCTGCATCGCGGAGCCGCAGACACCGGTCCCCGGCTCGAGGCCGCGCGGGTCGATGTCCAGGGCCACCTTGAGCCCTCGGGCCGTCAGCCATCCGATGCTGGGACCGTCAGCGCTGCCCACGTCCAGCACCCGCTCCGGCGTCCCGACGTACGGCTCGAGGATCGTCTTGAGGAGTCGGGAACGGACGCGGTACCACCAGTAGTCGGTCAACTCGATGGAGGCGGACCCTCCGTGACCTGGGACGACGTGTTCGGCTTGCTGGGTCACGCGGCAACCTTACTGGTCTGGTCCGACGCCGCTGGCATCCGGCGGCGTCGCCGGCGCCAGAGCCAGACCCCGCTCCACCCGACGGCGAGGAGACCCGCGAGAGCGGCGCTGGCGAGCTCGGTGTGCCAGCCCGGCGGACGGAAGGTGACCGAGATGGTCTTGCCCTGGGCGTCGGCCGGGATGTCGACGCGGAGGAGGTAGCCCTCGATCGGCTCGGCGAGCGTGGCCGCGGCCGTGCCGGAGACCGCGTAGCCGGGGAACGCGATCCGGCTCAGGACGACCGATCCGCCACCGGCGGCCACGTGGGTGACGCGGAGGGAGACCCCCAGCGGACCCCGTGCGACGGTGTGCACCGCTGTGCCGGGGGACGTCCAGGCGACGCCGCCGGCGCTCGGGATCGGGTGATCCCGGATCCAGGTCAGGGTGACCGCGTTGCGGCCGGCCAGATGCCAGCCGGCCGGCGGCTGGCGCCAGCGCCACCCGCCTCGTTCGAGGATGATCGTGCTGATTCCGAACAGGTCAAGATAGCTCTTGCCCGTGGTCGGCTCCTTCTCCATCAGGGCACCGAGCGCGGCAGGGCCATAGAGCCCGTTGAACCGGTTGGCGAACCTGTGGTTGAGCGCCTTGGGCTCCGCCGTGGTGTAGCCGTTGAGCACGGGCTTTCCGGTCACCGCCCAGAGGCTGCCGCGGAGCAGATGGCGGCCGCGTCGTGCGGTGAAGACCGGCGCGGCCGTCCCGTTGATCTGGATGATCGTGCCGCGCGAGTGCGGAATGAGGTGCTCGTAGGTCGACCTCTCCCCCGGCATGGCGAACGCAGGCGCCGAGGGATGGGCGAGCGAGGCGGTGATGAGCCCGAAGACCATGGACCCGGCGAGCAGGACCGCGCCCACCCGGCGGTGGTCACGCACCCAGAGCGCCACGACCACCAGGCCCAGGAGGAGGAGTGCCCCGGTGATCAGGCGCGGCCACAGCTGCTCGTGGTGCCACAGCAGTACGGCGAGCTCGGTGACGACCACGAACGCCGCGACGACCGCGATCCGCACTCGCGAGGGTCGACGGGTGATCCCGCGGGCGACCGCGACGATGACGAAGACGGCCGCCATCAGGGTCAGCGCCTCGAGGCTGCGGGCCGGCCACCGCAGCGGCCCCACCGCGCCCGGACCGATGGACCATAGCGGCCAGACCAGCGCACCGACGGCCAGGGGCAGCAGCTCGCGCCATCGACGACGTACGGCGCGCAGCTCGACCAGCAGCAGGAGCGGCAGCCACCACACGACGTACTCGACGGGCGACCAGGTCGCGGAGTTGAACAGCGCCGGATTGGTCGTCCCCGCCGGCTGGAAGAGCAGGGGAAGCTGCCACCAGTGCAGCCGCCCTGGGCCCTGCCAGTCGATCCCGGAGCCCGAGCGGATGGTGAAGCTCGCCGTCTTCAGCGCGGGGAGGTAGACGAGCACCGCGACCAGGGCGCAGAACGCACCGACGGCGACGACCTTGAGAACAGCACGCCAGCCGAACCGAAGGGCGGCCTCCAGGAGGCACACCAGGCCGACCACGCCGAGGTAGAGCGTCGGGTAGACGTAGCCGATCGTGACGATCAGGTAGCAGAAGATCAGCGCCGGGAACGGGCTCCGCCCCCGGATGAGGCGCCGGATCGTCCACCACGCCCAGGGCAGCAGCGCCAGCCCGAGCTGTCCGTCGAACCAGCGCGCCGCGCTCAGGGAGAAGGTGAAGCCGCACAGCGCCACCGCCACCGAGGCCGCGGCGGCCATCGGCGCCGGCACCCGGAAGCTGCGCGCCAGCCCGTAGCAGCCGACGAGACCGAGCGCGGCGGTGAGGCACTTGACCACCGTCGCGTAGACCACGAGCTGGGGTGCCACCGTCGATCCGAGGCCGATCAAGGCCATCAGCGGGTTGTAGAGACCGAGCTGCCCGTCGACGACGTGGTTGCCGTACTGCATCTGGGCGGGGTCGAGGAAGGCCAGCCGGCCGTGGCGCAGGGCCTCACCGACGCTGTACCACCAGCCGTAGTAGGCCTGCTCGGTGTCGCCTGCGAAGAAGTGCCGAGGGTCGCGGACGAGGACGACGGCCCACACGACCGCGAGCGCCGCCAGCGCCGCCGCGAGCCAGCCGCCCTCGCGACGCACCAGCTGCGCCAGCCGCCGACGCCACCCGGCCACACCCGTGCCCGGTTCATCGGAGGGTGTGGAGGTGCGGACGTCGGTGAGCGCCATAGGGGGAAAGGTAGCCCGGAGGTTCATCGCGAGGTTATTCGACAGACGCCATCGCAGACCCCACGCGGGTCAGCACGCAGCGGCCAGGTTGGTGGTGTCGTTTGCGGTGTAGCCGGTCTGCATCGAGCCGTAGGAGCCCTCGGTCATCTGGGTCGTCACCTGCGCCGGCCGGCTGCGGTGCTTGCCGGTGGCGGGCTTGCCGGCGAGCGACCTCGCGATCGCCGCGCGGATCTTGGCGATGTCGGGGTGCATCGTGTCGACGAGCGGCGGCACCAGCGAGAGGGTGGCGACCTTCTGGCTCTTGGCCTTCATGGCGAGGGTGACGAAGGTGTCGACGTCGCTCGGCGGGATCGAGGTCTCCAGGACGCCCTTGCTCGCGGTGGCGAGCGCGTCGAAGTGCTGCAGGACGGTGGTCGGGCTGAGCTGGTGCAGCATCGCCGACATCACGCACTTCTGCCGCGCCATCCGCGAGTAGTCGTCGGAGGTCGCGCGGGAGCGCGCGTACCAGAGCAGCTTGTCGCCGCTGAGCCTCTGTACGCCGGGCTGGATCCAGCCCACGACATCCCCGGTCTTGCCGATGGCGATGGGCTGGCGCACGTTGATCGTCACGCCGCCGACCGCGTCGGCCAGGTCACGGAAGCCCTGAAGGTCGATCATCGCCCAGTAGTTGACCTTCAGGTCGGTGATGCCCTCGATGCCCTCGATGGTCGCGTCGATGCCCGGGTACTTGGCGTCCTTGAAGAGCGTGGGATGGTCCGATGCGTAGGTCGAGAGGCTGTTGAGCTCGCAGGTCGAGCAGTTGTAGCCGTGCGGGAACTGTTTCGCGAGCACCGAGCCGTGCTGGAAGGGGAAGTTCTCCATGTTGCGTGGGAGCCCGATCAGCACGGTCCGGCCGGTCGTGGCGTCGATCGAGGCGAGGGTCATGGAGTCGGTGCGCATGCCCCACCGGGTGACACCCGAGTCGGCGCCGATCAGCAACACGTTGTAGCGACCGTCGACCGCCGCGCTCTCCTTCGTGCCCGTGAAGAGCGCCATGATCATGCCGCGCTGGGTGTTGACGACGTGGGAGCCGAAGAGCAGCGCACCGGCCACCGTGAGCGCGAGGCCGCAGTTGACCAGCAGCGTCGTACGGCGATGGCCGACGCCGAGCGTGAGCGGCTCGCCGAGGCGGAAGGCGTCGACGAAGAGCGCCGCCCAGGCCAGGCCGAGGACGAGCAGCGCCAGTCGGAGCACGAGCAGGACCGTCGGCGTCGTGGCGATCCAGAGCGCCAGCTCGTGCCAGAAGTACGACGTGATGGCGGTCGCCACGGTCGCGGACGCGAGCACGATGCTGGCCCACACCGCGACGCGACCCACTCGGCGGTTGCCGGCCACCAGCTGGGCCGATCCCGGGAGCACGAGGGTCATCGCGACCAGGGCGAGGGCGCGCCTGAAGCGCACGCGCGCCGCGCGTTGAGCGAGGGGCAGAGGACCGGAGTGGGACATTGTGTCTCCTGAGGGGAAGGTCAGGTGGCCACGCCAGTATCACCAGTCACTCTGGTCACAGGCGGCTGCCACGCCGGGTGCACGCGGGCGTGTCCGCGCACACGCTCCACGCCGTGGCACCCCGGTGCCTCAGGCGCGGCACTGTACCGTCTTGGGTCATGAGTGAGCGCCCTGGCGGCTCCGGCCGCCCCGAACGCCGCCCCGACGACGGTGGCCGCCCCGGCTACGACTGGCTCTGGGGCGAGGGCTCCGACGGCGTGCCGCAGGCCGGCCAAGCCGCCCCGCAGGCCGCGGCCGCGCCCGAGCCGACCCAGCGGATCGCCGCGCGGCCGGGTCGGCAGGCCACCGGTCCCGGCCCCGGTGAGATCGCTCCCGAGCCCGGACGCCCCAGCGGCCCCGGTGGCCCGCGCGGCGGCTCGGGTCGCGGCGGTGGTGGCGGCGGTGGCCAACGGCCGCCCAGGGCATCGAAGCCGTGGACGGTAGGGCGCCGGATCCGCTGGGCGATCGCGACGCTGCTGGTGCTCGTGCTGATCTGGGCGGGCCTGATGATCTGGGCCGGCGTCTCGGCCTGGCACAGCGTCGCCCAGGTGCCGTGGGAGCCGAGTGGCGCGCGCCCGGGCTCCCAGCCCGGGACGACGTACCTGCTGGTCGGCAGCGACTCCCGCAAGGGCCTGACGAAGAAGGAGCGCATCGAGTACCACACCGGCAACGACGCCGGGCAGCGCACCGACACGATCATGCTGGTGCACACCGGCGGCGGCCACACCCTGGTGATGTCGATCCCGCGCGACTCAGTCGTGCCGATCCCGGGTCACGGCACGACGAAGATCAACGCCGCCTTCGCGTACGGCGGCCCGAAGCTGCTCGTCAAGACCATCGAGCAGAACACCGGCATCCGGATCGACGCCTACGTCGAGACCGGGCTGGGCGGCCTGCCCCACCTGGTCGACTCGGTCGGAGGCATCACGATCTGCCCCAAGACCGCCATGAACGACCCGCTGGCCGGGCTCAACATCAAGAAGGGCTGTCAGCACGCCGACGGCCAGGTGGCGCTCGCCTTCGCCCGGTCACGGCACGCACTCGCCACCGGCGACCTCGGCCGGGCCGCCGATCAGCGCGCGGTCATCTCAGGCGTGATGCACAAGCTCAAGTCGCCGAGCATCATGCTCAACCCCTTCAAGCTGCACAGCCTCGGTGGCGCGATCGGCGGCACGATCTCGGTCGGCAAGGGCATGAGCATCTGGTCGGCGTACCACCTCTACACGGCATTGAGGGCGCTCACCAGCGGCAACGCGATGAGCTGCGGCACCCCGATCAGCGACATGTACGTCCACTGGGACCCGACGCGCAGCAAGCAGATGTTCGGCTACATCATCAGGGACCAGGTCGGGAGCATCCCGAAGAGCCTGTGCACGCCGACCGGTCTGCCGAAGAGCGTCACCGGATGACCTACAAGACCCTTGCCGTGACCACCGACGGTGACGGCATCACGACGCTGACCCTCGACCGGCCCGAGTCGCTCAACGCCTTCGACCTGACGATGGCGAGCGAGCTGCACGACTTCTTCGCCACGAGGGCGTACGACGAGGCCATCCGCGCCGTGGTTGTGACGGGAGCGGGCCGGGCCTTCTGCGCGGGGATGGACCTCTCGGCGCAGGGCAATGTCTTCGGGCTCAACGAGAGCCTCTCCCCCACGCCGGAATCGCTCGCCGAGCACCTCGCCGACCCCACCACCCATCCCGAGTACGCCGAGGGGCTGCGCGACACGGGCGGCAAGGTCTCGCTCGCCATCCACGCACTGCCCAAGCCGGTGATCGCGGCGATCAACGGTCCGGCGGTCGGCATCGGCGCCACGATGACCTGCGCGATGGACATCCGGCTGGCCTCGACCGCCGCTCGGATCGGGTTCGTCTTCGGCCGGATCGGCATCGTGCCGGAGGCGTGCTCGTCGTACTTCCTGCCGCGCATCGTCGGCATCCAGCAGGCGCTGGAGTGGGTCTATGCCGCCGACATCCTCACCGCCGAGGAGGCTCTGGCCGGGCGGCTCCTCCGCTCGGTGCATGCCCCCGACGAGCTGCTGGATGCGGCCTACGACCTCGCGAGGCGCTTCGTCGTGGGCCGCTCCCCGGCCGCCGTCGGCCTGGCCAAGCAGCTGCTCACCCGCAACAGCGCCGCCGGCCACCCGATCGAGGCGCACCTGAGCGACTCGCTCGCCATGTGGCACACCTCGATCGGCGACGGCAAGGAGGGCGTGGCGGCGTTCCTGGAGAAGCGCTCGCCAGTCTTCGGCGCGTCGGCGACCGACCTGCCGCGGGTCTTCCCGAACTAGTCGAGACCGATCAGCCCAGCGTGCGCTCGAGCAGCGCCTTGAGCTCGGCGAGGTGCCGCTCGTAGCTCGCCTCGTGCCACATCGAGGTGTCCGACATCGTGTAGCCGTGCGGCGCGTCGGGGTAGATCTCGTTCGAGTACGTCGCGCCGGCGGCCGCAAGCGCCTGGCCGAGGGAGTCGACGTTCTCGGGGGTCATCGAGCGGTCGTTGTCGGCGTGGCCGAAGACGTACTCGACGCTGCCGGTGATGGTGGTGTGCGGGCTCTGCGGCTCCTCGGTCACCAGGCCACCACCGTGGAAGCCGCCCACCGCGACGAAGCGGTCCGGGAACTGCCCGGCCGCCCGCATCGCCAACCGAGCTCCCATGCAGTAGCCGGTGGAGGCCAGCTTCGCGTCGTCGCCGGCGAGCTCGCCCAGCTTGGCGACGTACGCCGCCGTGTCGGCCGCGGCCTTGTCGGGGGTCAGGTTGCCGACGTACTGCATGACAGGGCTCTGGGCGAAGAACGCCTCGCGGTTCTCCGCCACGCGCAGGTCCACCTTCGGACGGAGCTCTTCGACCGAGCCCTCCCGGTAGAACACGTTGGGCGCGATCACGGTGTAGCCCCAGGAGGCGATCTCGTCGGCCATCTCGCCGATGCGGGGCCGCAGGCCGATCGCGTCCATGAAGAAGAGCACACCGCCCTTGGAAGGGCCGGCGGGCTGGGCCAGGTAAGCCTCGGCAGTGCCGTCGGGGGTCGGGATGTCAATGAGGTCAGCCATGGTCTGCACGTTAGCCGATCCGTTAGCAATGCTCACGGCCGCCCTTCCCGACCATCGGGCCCCACCAGGACGCCACCGACCCTGATCGCACGCGTCTTGGCCTCGTCGTCGCCGGTGAACAGCCCGGCGTCATCCGCAGAGTCCCGGGCGTAGGGCCGCGCCTCGGACTCGACCAGCTCGGTGCGATGACGCGGCAGCGCGTCAGCGTTGTGGCGCTGCACCCACGAGACCAGCGCCTCGCGGACCAGGCATCGCAGGTCGAAGAGCGTCGGGGCGTCGCGTGCCGTCACGAGGACACGGATGTGCACCCAACCGCCGAGCGCGTCGGTGACCTGCAGCACCTTCACCCGCTCGTCCCAGAGGTCCGTGCGGGCGAGGATCCGGTCGAGCTCGGCGCGCATCCCGGTCGTGTCGATCCGCCAGTCCACGTCGAACTCGACCGCGCCGAGGAGTTCGGAGGTGTGGCGGGTCCAGTTCTGGAACGGAGTGGAGGTGAAGTACGTCGACGGCAGGATGAGCCGGCGGTCATCCCAGAGCCGGACGACGACGTAGGTGAGCGTCAGCTCCTCGACGGTGCCCCACTCCTCCTCGACGATGACCGCGTCGTCGATCCGCAATGCGTCGCTGAAGGCGATCGTGATGCCTGCGAAGACATTGCTCAGCGTCGACTGCGCCGCGAGACCGGCGACCACCGAGAGCACGCCGGCCGAGGCCAGCACGCTCGCACCGACGGCCCGGACCTCGGTGAAGGTGAGCAGGATCGCCCCGATCGTCACGACGACGATGACGGCCACGGTGAGGCGGCGCAGCAGCAGCACCTGGGTCCGCAGCCGCCTGGCCACCCGGTTGTCCGGGATGTCGGTGCGATGGCGTCGCAGACTCGCATCCTCGAGGTAGAGCAGGATCGCCGCGATCAGCCACGAGACCGCGACGATCACCAGGATGTGCAGGCCGTGCTGCACGCTCGGCCACCACTGACGGGTGTGACCAGGGGGTATCCGAGCGGCCACCGACGCCGCCACCACGAACAGCATCACGCGGAACGGCGCCCGCACCGACCGGCCGAGCAGGGCAGCGGCGGGCCAGTGCCGGGCAAGCAGCCGGAACGCCGCCAGGCAGATGACGCCGATCACGATGGCGGTGATCGCGGCGCTGGCGATCGCGCGCGCGAATTCCATCCAGGAGATTGTCACTCGCATAGGGGGGCCGGTAACCCACTGCCGCCGAGTCACGAGGTGCATCCGGCGTGGCATACCCCACACTCGCCGTGATCGCGCTCGGCGACGCGCGGACGCTGTTCCTGAGCCGTGAAGACTGTGAGTGACGGCTGTGAGGAGTGCCGTCATGTCTCAGGACATCGGTGACACATTCGCGGGGCTTGGTGGCGACACGTCGTCGCCGTGCGAGCCGGAATCGAGGATGAAGCCCGCGTTGGGTGAAAGTGCTCGCTCATGGCCGATGAGCGGTAGTAACGCAGCGCTGCATGTGGTCACCGGGCGTGCTTGACCAGCGCCATGCCCTCAGGAGCGTTGTGGGTCTGGATCTTGACGTTGTCCACCCGTCCCCCGGCGACTCTGCGCGTCCTCGTCACCGCGCCGAATTCCACAGTCGGATCCGTCTGCGTGGGGATACACGACCACGGGACCTGGATGACGACCTCTTCCTGGGTCACGTCGTACCGTGTGGCGACGCCGCGGCACTTCACCGGGATGTCGCCACTGCGGGACATGCCTGATAGTCGGAGCGACGTGGTGTGGTTCTTGTGGGCGGTCAGGTCTGCAAACATCGTCCCCTCGTCATCGTCCCCGCGGGTGAGGTTGACCTCGAAGGTGCCGCTCCAGTCCAGGTGAGCGATAGCGAACCGAACGGTGGCGTACTTTCCGACGTTGGCGAAACCCACTTGGGTGATGTCGATGGCCGGCGGAGCGTCGCCGCGTCGATCAGTGAACGTCGTCCAGGGGCCTCTAGGGTCAATCGACCCGCCGGTCGAGGCTGAGGTGTTGGTCGGCTTGGCGGTGGAAGATGGCGAAGCACCCGAGCGGCGCGACGGGCTCGACGAGGTGGGGGCAACTGGGCTGGCCGGTGCAGCCCTGTCTGTGCTCGCTAGTACGGCTGGAGTTGAGCCGCACCCCGCTACAAGGAACGAGATGCCGACGGCGGCGACGGTAGTCGCGCCGCCGAGAAGCGGGGATCGACGTGGTGCCACGCACAGAGTTTCGCAGACAAGTCTCGAAACGTGCTGGAGAATCAGAACCAGCGCTTGACTCCGGTCCGCGCACCGCCCGGATGTCTGCCGCTGCGAGTGCGCGACTCTGCCGAGATCCGGTAGCCGGGTCGGTCCGTGTGTGGGGCCTCAAGGGAACCGAGTCAGGGTGACTCGGAAGGGGTGTGCGCCGTCCGGCTTCTGAGCGCTCACGGCAACCGAGATGAAGTCGCTGAGGTCGGTGAAGCCGCTGAACTGCGTCACGAGATCGCTCGGCGCGCCGCTAAAGTCCCCGACCACGCGCGCCTTCACCGTCCGCGACTGTTGCTGCGAGCCGTGCGCCGAGGTGACCACTGCGGTGATCTGCCAGAGCCCGGCCTTCTTTTTCCGTGGCGTGTAATCGACGCTGAGTACGCCGGTGTCCCGGTCGATGTTGAAATCCAACAGGTCGGTGGCCACCATCCCGGAGGTGGCATCCAGGAAGGACGCCGCATCGCATGCACCACCTGCCTCGACTGGTCCGAAGGTTGCGCGGACCTGCTGGGGCCACGCGTAGTTCAGGGCCGGATTGTGAAGCGCGTCTGCGCCTTTGAGGTTGGTGGCGTGCAGCGTCAGCGTCCCCTTAGTCAACGTGTAGCGGGGAAAGGTCGGGTCGCCGTCAAGGTTTCGCCACGGGGTGATGCTCAGGCCGCCGAACCACTTCGCGTGGGCGGGTTCTTTCACCGTGGCTGTCTCCGCCACGCCCCTACCATGCGGCCCGGCTGTCACCGTGAGCGTTCCGGAGTCGCAGGGCTCGGCGACCTGGATCCCGGAGCCGCCAGACGGTGCCGGTCCGTAGGTGGCCAAGGGTTGAGTCGGATCGGGGGTGGCGACCGTTTGGGTGTTGCTAGGGCTGGCGGTCGAGGGGCGGATGCGGGGCGCGGTGGTCTGCGCCGGGGCCACCGAGCTGGGGGCCGCCGAAGGAGCCGACGCGCACCCTGCGAGCCCGACCACAAGCGCTCCGGCCGACGCGGCCAGGAGGCGCGGGAAGCGGTGAACCACGGTCCGTCCCCCTTGGCCGCGCTGCGCGGCAGACAGAGTCCGGCAAGCCGGCGGTACGCGTAGGGTACATGCGCTGGCTCGTTCGGCGCCTGGAATCGCCGACCTGAGTCGCGCGCCCCCATCCGGTCATAGCCGCGTTGTGAGCACCCACACGAAGTCGCATTGTCACCGAGTCTTGAGACCTGAAGTGACACCGATGTCCTGATGCAGAACTGTCACCGATGTCCTGAGACATCACAGACGGCTGTGAGCGAGCTGTCCACAGCCTTCGAATATATGATTGATTAGTCTGCACATCGCGATTAGCGTGGTCGCCATGGAACCCATCCGCGACCTCACCAGTGCCGAGGCATTGGACCGCCTGCGCGGCGCCCGGCGCACGGCGGAGATCGCGGAGGCCAGGGCCCTGGAGTTCGCCGTGACCTATGCGGAGCTCAACGGCCCGCGTCCCGGCCAGGAGGTCGCGCGCCTCGACCAGCTGCACGATGTGCCGCTTGCGGGCGACGGCGCCCCGAGCGTTCAGGAGGATGCGATCGCGGAGCTGGCCGTCGCGCTGCGCATGAGCGCGCATGCAGCCCGTTCGTACCTGGGCGACGCCCTGGAGATCGCCCACCGGCTGCCGCGCCTGTGGCGGCGGGTGCGGAAGGTCCAGGTGCCCACCTACCGCGCCCGGATGGTCGCGGCCAAGACGCACCACCTCTCGCCGAAGGCCGCGGCGTACGTCGACGCCAAGGTCGCCCCCATCGCCCACAAGGTCGGCCCGACGAGGCTGATGCAGCTGGTGGACGAAGCCATCACGCTCCACGACCACGAGCAGGCCGCCGCCCGCGCGGCTGCCGCGGCCGAGCAGCGGCACGTCTCCGTGTATGCACGCCAGCCCGTCGACGGCCAGGTCGACGTGGTTGCGCGGCTCGACCACGCCGATGCGCTCGAACTCGAGGCGGCGCTGGCCGCCGTGGCCGAGGAGCTTCGGGCCGCCGGCGATCCGGGCGCCCTCGACGTACGGCGCGCCAAGGCCCTCGGCGTTCTCGCCCGGCGCCACCTGGTCGGCCAGACGGCGGGGCATCGGGTCCAGATCTACGTCCACGTCGACGCGGAGACCTACTCCGCCGGCACAGCCCGCATCGAGCACGGCAACGTCCTTGCCACCCTCGACCAGGTCAGCGCCTGGTGCGCGACGGCGGGCACGTCGGTGCGCGTCACACCCGTGATCGACCTGAACGACGACCTCGCCCGTCAGAGCTACGAGCCCGGCGACCTGCTGATCGAGCAGACCGTGCTGCGCAGCGTCACCTGCGCCCACCCGTTCTGCGAGCGCTCCGCTCGCCGGGCCGACATCGACCACATCCTCGCCTGGCTCGCCGGAGGAGCCTCCCACAGCCTGAACCTCGCGCCGCTCTGTCGCTTCCATCACCGCATCAAGACCCACTCGTCATGGGAGTACGAGCAGATCCGCCCCGGCGTCTACCTGTGGCGCAGCCCCCGTGGCAGGCGGTTCGGCACAACCCGCCGCGGCACCGACGAACTGCCGCCGTAGCCGCCGTAGCCGGTCGGAATATCCCAAACTCTCACTTCAGTTACGCCGACCATGACCCAGACACAGGCAGCCCAGAGCGGCACGTTCACGATCGGCGACCTCACCGTCAACCGTCTCGGTTTCGGCTCGATGCAGCTGACCGGCCCGGGCGTATGGGGCAACCCCAAGGATCCCGACGAGGCTGTGCGCGTGCTGCGCCGCGCCGTCGAGCTCGGCGTGAACTTCATCGACACCGCGGACTCCTACGGGCCGGTCGTCGCCGAACAGCTCATCAAGCAGGCCCTTCACCCCTACGCCGACGATCTGGTGATCGCCACCAAGGCCGGTCTCACGCGGCAGGGCCCGAACGTCTGGACGCCGGTCGGGCGCCCGGCGTACCTGCGCCAGCAGGCGGAGATGTCGCTGCGCAACCTCGGCGTCGACCAGATCGGCCTCTTCCAGCTGCACCGCATCGACTCCGAGGTCCCGCTCGAGGACCAGGTCGGCGAACTGAAGAAGCTGCAGGACGAGGGCAAGATCCGCCACATCGGGCTCTCCGAGGTCAACGTGTCCGACGTCGAGGCAGCCTCGAAGGTCGCCACCATCGCCACCGTGCAGAACCTCTACAACCTCGCCAACCGCTCCGCAGAGGAGCTGCTGTCGTTCTCGGAGCAGCACGGCGTCGGATTCATCCCCTGGTTCCCGCTGGCCACCGGCGAGCTGGCCAAGCCCGGCAGCCCGCTCACGGCGATCGCCGAGGCCAAGGGAGCGACGCCGTCCCAGCTCGCCCTCGCCTGGCTGCTCAAGCGCTCCCCCGTCATGCTGCCGATCCCCGGCACCTCGAGCGTCGCCCACCTCGAGGACAACATGGCGGCCGCATCCATCGAGCTGACCGACGAGGAGTTCGCGGCCCTGGAAGCGGCCGTCTGAGCCATGCTGTTCGGCACCCGAGTCCCCCTGGCGGCCGCGCCGATGGCCGGCGGGGGGACCACGCCGGCCCTCGTCGCGGCAGTGACGAGAGCCGGCGGCTTCGGCTTCCTGGCCGCCGGTTACAAGACGCCCGAGGCGCTGGCCGCGGAGATGACGACGCTGAGTGAGGCCGGCGTGGCGTTCGGGGCCAACCTCTTCGTCCCCGACCGCAATCAGGTCGACCGCAGCCAGGTCGACCGCACCGCGTTCACCGAGTACGCCGCCCGGCTGGAGCCCGAGGCCGCCGCGGTCGGCGTCTCGCTCGCCGGTCTATCGGCGGCCGGTCCCGTCGCCGACGACGACCACTGGGCGGCCAAGCTCGCGCTGCTCCAGGCGCGGCCGGTGCCGTGGGTCTCGTTCACGTTCGGCCTGCCCTCGGCGGCCGACGCGGCGGCGTTGCGCAGCGCCGGCAGCAGGCTGCTCGCGACCGTGACGACCCGAGCCGAGGCCGACCAGGCGGTCACGCTCGGCGTCGACGGCCTCATCGCCCAGGGCAGCGCCGCCGGCGGTCACAGCGCCACCTTCGACGCCCAGCGCGAGATCATCGACGGGGACGTCGTGGATCTGGTGCGCGCCCTCGTGCCGCTCGGTCTGCCGATCGTGGCTGCCGGCGGCGTCGACGGCCCGGAGACTGTCCGCCGGATCCTCGCCGCCGGCGCCGAGGCGGTGGCGGTCGGCACGCTGCTGCTGCGCACGGATGAGGCCGGCACGGCGGCGACACATCGCGCGGCGCTGGCCGACCCGCGCTTCCGCACGACGACCATCACCCACGCGTTCACCGGACGCCCGGCCCGCGGGCTGGCCAACGGCTTCATCGCCCGCCACGAGTCGGCCGCGCCGTACGGGTATCCGGCGATCCACCATCTCACCCGCGACCTACGGGCCGCCGCGGCGCGGGCCGGCGACGCCGATCGCGTCCACCTGTGGGCGGGCACCGGGTGGCGCTCTGCTCGCACCGGGCCCGCGGCCGAGACGATCGCGTGGCTACAGCCGTGACCGGTCAGCTGCCGCCTCGGATCACGATGTCCTCCTCGTCCACGGCATGGCCCCGCTCACAGCGGAGCTCGACGCGGACGTCGGAACCACAGCGGGCATGCGTGACGCTTCCCGCCGCGTACCCGTTGGCAGCGTAGGTCCAGCCCCACTCCAGGAGTCCGAGAAGGACCGGCAGGAGAGCGTGACCCGCCCCGGTGAGGACGTACTCGTGCCGCGTCCGCTGGCCGGGAAGCCGGTATGGCTCCCTGGCCAACACCCCAGCTGCGACAAGCTCCTTGAGACGCTGAGCCGCGACCGCTTCGGTGACGCCGACGCGTCGGTGCAGATTCTCGAATCGCGCTTGCCCGTAGAAGATCTCGCGAAGCAGCAAGATCGCCGTCCGATTCCCGACGACCTGCATCGCCCGGTCCACGGCGCAGCTGTCGCCCAGAGGAGTGTCATCGCGAGTAGCCAGGCGCCCTTCCAGCTGGATCGTCATGTCACGAGTCTAACTTGTGCTGGACAAACTCAGGGGGCATGATCTGGCTATGGATTCCCATAGTCAGAAGACTGGTCTCGCCGTCACCGTCCTCACCGGCGCTGCCTTCCTGGCGAGCCTCGATCTGTTCATCGTCAACGTGGCCTTCGACGAGATCGGACGCTCCTTCGGGACCGCCTCGCTGGGCCGCCTGAGTTGGATCCTCAACGCCTATGCGGTCGTGTACGCCGCGCTGCTGCTGCCGCTCGGCCGGCTGACCGACCGGTACGGTCGCAAGTTCGGCTTCGTTGCCGGCATGGTCGTCTTCACCCTCGCCAGCCTGGCCTGCGGGTTCGCGCCCGGAGTGTGGTGGCTGGTCGGTTTCCGTGTGGTCCAGGCCGTCGGCGCCGCTGCGATGACTCCGGCCAGCCTCGGCTTGCTGCTGGCCGCGCTCGCGCCGGAGAAGCGCGCCGGTGGCGCCCGCTTGTGGGCCATGACGGGCGCGGTCGCCGCGGCCTTCGGTCCGGCAGTCGGCGGCGGCCTGGTTCAGATCTCGTGGGAGACCGCCTTCTGGATCAACGTCCCCATCGGCATCCTGCTCATCGCCATGGCCATCCGCGTCGTCCCCGACGTGCGCCACAATGCCGACGCTCCCCGTCCCGACCTGGTGGGCGGACTGATCCTTGCGGTGGCGATTGCAGCCCTCGTGCTCGGCCTGGTTCAGGGCAACGACTGGGGGTGGTCCTCCGTCCACGTGATCACGGCCTGGGCGGCCGCGGCGATCGGCGTGGCGGTCTTCGCGTGGCTCATCACCCACCATCCCGCTCCGGTCATCGATCCTGCTCTCCTGAGGGTGCCGACCTTCGCATGGGCCAACGTCGCCCAACTGCTCTTCAACGTCGCATTCGGCGTCGGTCTGCTCTCCCGGGTGTTGTGGATGCAGGAAGAGTGGGGCTACTCCGCGGTGCGGACCGGCCTCGCGGTGGCGGTCGGGCCGGTCTTCGTCCCCATCACCTCTCTGCTCGCCACGCGCTACCTCCGGATCCCGCCAGCGTTCATGATCGCCCTCGGCTCCGGCCTGTTCGGCGCGTCAGCGTTATGGCAGGCGCTGGCGACCGGGGAGCAGCCGGCATACCTCACCGAGATGCTCGGCCCTTGGGTCGTTTCCGGCATCGGGGTCGGCCTCGCCATGCCGAACCTCGTCGCCGCCGCGACAGCAGCACTTCCACCACATCAGGCAGCCACGGGCTCAGGAGTGGTGAACATGGGTCGCCAGGTCGGCATGGTGCTGGGAACGTCGGTGATGGTGGCACTGCTCGGCGCCGGACTTCCCTCCCTGACCCGATTCCAGCACGTGTGGGTATTCATGGCGGCGAGCGCGCTCGCCGCGGCAGTGGCCGCGCTCACCATGGAGTGGAGCCGCTGGCGAACGCGCGCCGCCGAGACGATCGCGCTAGAGCTGTGACTGGACCCCGGCGAGGAGTTGGCGGGCGGCGACGATGCGCTGGACCTGGTTGGTGCCCTCATAGATCTGGGTGATCTTGGCATCGCGCATCATCCGCTCCACCGGATAGTCACGGGTGAACCCATACCCACCCAACAGCTGGACCGCGTTGGTGGTCACCTCCATCGCCACATCCGAGGCGAAGCACTTGGCCGCGGCCCCGAAGAACGTCAGGTCCGCATCACCACGCTCCGAGCGCCCCGCGGCGGCGTACGTCATCTGCCGGGCCGCCTCGATCCTCATCCCCATATCGGCCACCATGAACTGCAGCCCCTGGAACTCCGCGATCGGCTTGCCGAACTGCTCCCGCTCCTTGACATAGCCCAACGCATAGTCCAACGCCCCCTGCGCCACCCCCACCGCCTGCGCGGCGATCGTGATCCGGGTGTGGTCCAGGGTCCTCATCGCATACTCGAACCCCTTGCCCTCCTCCCCGATCAACCGATCGGCCGGGATCCGGACATTGTCGAAGTAGACCTCCCGCGTCGGGGAGCCCTTGATGCCCAGCTTCTTCTCCGGCGCCCCGAAGGAGACCCCCGCATCGGACTTCTCCACCACGAACGCCGAGATCCCCCGCGAACGCTGCGCCGGGTCGGTCATCGCCAACACCGTGTAGAACTCACTCACCCCCGCGTTGGTGATCCACCGCTTGGTGCCGTTCAACACCCACGAGTCGCCGTCGCGGACCGCACGGGTCTTCTGGTTGGCCGCATCCGAACCCGCATCCGGCTCCGAAAGACAGTAGGAGAACCCGCCCCGCCCCGCGGCCAGCGCGCCGAGGTACCTCTCCTTCAACTCCTCGCTCCCGCCGATCTGGACCGGCAGCGAGCCCAGCTTGTTCACCGCCGGGATCAACGAGGCCGACACATCCGCGCGGGCGACCTCCTCGATCACGATCACCGTCGCCAACGCATCCGCACCCACCCCGCCATAGGCCTCCGGCACATGCGGGGCATAGAAGTCCGAGGCCACCAACGCCTCATGCGCCTCCTGGGGATAGCGCGCCTCCTCATCCACCGCAGCCGCAAACGGCGCGACCTTCGCATCACAGATCTCACGGATCGCCCGCCGGATCTCCCGGTGCTCCTGCGAGAGCCCGAAGAGGGGGTACTCGTTGCTCATGGACCTAAACCTACTCCCCAGTAGCCCGCCACATGAGACGCGGGGCGAAGGTCATCTGACCTCCGCCCCGCGACGCGTGGATCGTCGAACGCTCAGGCGCGCTTGACGATCAGCTTCAGGGTCTTGCTCACGGCCTTGTACGCCGAGCTGCCGACGTACCTGACGGTGACGTAGTCGGTGCCCTTGGCCAGCTTGGGCAGCGTGATCCTCGCCCGGCCCCCGCTCAGCGGAGCGGAGCCGACCTGCTTGCCCCGCAGGAGCGCAACGACCCGGCCGGTCGGCGTACCGCCGCCGGAGGTGGTCTTGACGGCGACGCTGGCGACCGCGCGCTGCGCGGTGGTCACGGTGGAGTGGACGAACGCGGCAGCGCTGAACGCCGTCGGCTTGGCCGGAGCGGTGCCGTTCTTGTTGAGCACCGTGAACCAGCCCAGGAGGCTGTTCGCGCCGGTGTTGCGCTTGCAGGTCGCCGACCCGACCTGCCCTCCGGCCTGTGCGCTGCTGAAGTTCAGCGTGAAGCTGTTCGGCAGGTTCACCTTGTAGTAGCCCGGCGCCATCGCACTCGGCACGGTGAACTGGTCAGCCAGGTTCCCGGCGAGCTTGATCGGGTCGAAGGCCATCGGCGTGGGCGTCGTCAGGTTGAAGGGGACCGAGGCCCCGGCAACGTTGAGCGGGAGGGAGACCGCGCCGGTCAGGTCGGGGTAGATCAGGGTCAGCGGCGCGAGCTGCTGCGACACCGAGCTGGGCAGCGTCGCCGTCGCCGTGGTGGGGATCGACGAGATGGTCTGGCCGGCCTTGGCGGCCAGGGTGGGCACCGAGACCTTGACCGTCGCCGCGGAGGGCGGCAGCTGGGACGGGGTGCCACCGACCATCATCGAGCCGGAGCAGTTGTAGTTGCTCGTCGCGGTGACGGCGGACGCGGACGAGGCGCCGGCGGCGAGGGCGCCGGCGGCCAGCGCGCCCGAGACGCCGAGAGCGCCGAGCACGCGGGCAAGACGGAATGAGGACATTAAGGGGTTCCCTCCTAGGAATGCGCCCCTCCCTTGGAACGCTCGGCGTACATTACCGGTTGGTATGTGTCGTGGCTCACATTGGCCTGAAGCTTGTCTTCCGCGGCCCATTAGGCTGGCGGCGTGACCCCCTCCACCCGCTGGCAGGACCCCGCGACGATCGACTTCTTCCTCGACGAGTGCGAAACCTGGGCGGTCATCGGCCTCTCCGGGGACCCGTACCGCACGGCGTACTCCATCGCCGCGGAGCTCCAGCAGCACGGCAAGCGGATCGTGCCGATCCACCCCGCCGCGGCCGAGGGCGATCTGGTCGTCCTCGGCGAGCAGGCGTACGCCTCACTCGCCGACGTGCCGTTCCCGGTCGACGTGGTCGACGTCTTCCGGCGCTCGGAGGCGGCGGGCGAGTTCGCCGATCAGGCGGTGGCCGTCGGCGCCAAGGGCGTCTGGTTCCAGCTCGGCGTGACCGACCAGGACGCGTTCGAGCGGACGACCGCTGCCGGTGTGCCGATGGTGATGGACGCGTGCCCGTCGCAGATCTGGTGGCAGCGCGCCCGGGCGCAGCGGAACGCCTGATCTCCCGCCTCGCCGCTCAGGCCTCGCCGCGAACGACCTTGCCCTTCTCCTGCGCGAGGGCGCGCAGCGAGTCCTGGAAGTCGACCATCCGCTGCTGTAGCGCAGCGTCGGTCGCCGCCAGGATCCGTACGGCGAGCAGACCGGCGTTGCGGGCGTTGCCGATCGCCACGGTGGCGACCGGGACCCCGGCAGGCATCTGGACGATGGAGAGCAGCGAGTCCATGCCGTCGAGGTATTTCAGCGGCACCGGGACGCCGATGACCGGCAGCGGCGTCACCGCCGCGAGCATCCCCGGCAGGTGGGCCGCACCGCCCGCACCCGCGATGATGACGGAGAGGCCGCGCTCGTGGGCAGCCCGCCCGTACTCGATCATCTCGGTCGGCATCCGGTGCGCCGAGACCACGTCGGCCTCGTAGCCCACGCCGAACTCATCCAGCGCGTCCGCCGCCGCCTTCATGACCGGCCAGTCGGAGTCGGAGCCCATCACGATTCCCACCCGGGCAGGGGTCTGCGTCACTGCTCACTCGCTTTCGTTGCCGAGGTCACCGCGGAACCACGCAGCGGCATGCCGCGCCCGCTCGAGACAGTCGTCGAGGTCGTCGCCATAGGTGTTGACATGACCGACCTTCCGGCCGGGGCGCAGCGACTTGCCGTACAGGTGCACCCGGAGGTGCGGATCGCGCGCCAGGGCGTGCGGGTAGCCGTCGTAGAGCCGCCCGACCTCTCCCCCGTCCGGGCGCGGCTCGGCGCCGAGGATGTTGACCATCACCGACCATCGCTCGCGCGGCGCGGGCGAGCCGAGCGGGAGGTCCATGACCGCGCGCAGGTGGTTCTCGAACTGCGAGGTGACCGCACCGTCCTGCGTCCAGTGGCCGGTGTTGTGCGGACGCATCGCGAGCTCGTTGACCAGGATGCGGCCGTCGACGGTCTCGAAGAGTTCGACGGCGAGGATGCCGGTCACGCCGAGCTCGCCCGCGATGCGCAGGGCGAGCTGCTGGGCCTGACCGGCGAGCTCGTCGGTCAGGTCGGGCGCGGGGGCGATCACCTCGTGGCAGATGCCGCCGAGCTGGGTGGTTTGGACGACCGGGTACGCCGCGGCCTGGCCGCTGGGCGACCGGGCGACCAGCGCGGAGAGCTCGCGGCGGAACTCCACCAGCTCCTCGGCGAGGATCCGGACGCCGGTCCTCTCGGCGACGGCGAGCGGCTCCGCGACGTCCTCGGCGGAGCGGACGACCCAGACGCCCTTGCCGTCGTACCCGCCGCGGGTGGTCTTGAGCACGCACGGGAAGCCGAACGCCTCCACGTCGGCCACCGACGCGACCACCGCGTTGCGCGGACAGGGCACACCCATCGCGCCCAGGCGCTCACGCATCAGCGCCTTGTCCTGGGCGAAGACCAGCGCGGCCGGGCCCGGGCGGACCGCGAGGCCACCCTCCTCGAGCGCGTGCAGGTGCTCGGTGGGCACGTGCTCGTGGTCGAAAGTGACCACGGCGGCGCCGTCGGTGACCTCGCGCAGGGTCTGGAGGTCGCGGTAGTCGCCCACCGTGTGATCGGGGATGACCTGGGCCGCGGAGACGCCTTCGGCCTCGGCCAGAAGTCTGAGTGGGAGCCCGAGCGCGATCGCGGGCTGGGCCATCATCCTGGCGAGTTGGCCGCCGCCGATGATGGCGAGGGTGGGGGCGAGGTCGGGGTCAGCCACGGACGCAGCCTATCGACCGCGGCCGATCGAGCGCGCCCGACCTCAGGCCTTCTCGAAGCGGAGCCCCTTGCCGCGGATCGTGGTGATCAGGTGCGGGCGGCGAGGATCGTCGCCGAGCTTGCGTCGTACCCACCCGAGATGGACGTCGATCGTCTTGGACGACGTGTAGAAGCTGGCGTGCCACACGTCACGCATCAGCTCCTCACGGCTCACGATGTCACCGGCCCGCGCCATCAACGCATGCACGAGGTCGAACTCCTTGCGAGACAACGTGACCTCGTCGCCGTCGCGCCACGCGCGGCGGTGCTCGGGGTCGATTTTGATCTCCTGCACCTCAATCACGAGCGAGAGCCTAGGAAGGCTGATAGGCGCTGGGCAAAGTAATGCCCGATCTGGACAGTGGCATCTTCGCGCCACATTCTCAGATTCTCCTCAGACGGCCGGCGGCGCGACCCGCGCCGTGCCGCTCACCGCTCCCAGGCACCTCTCAGGTCAGGGAGGATCAGCGTCGTCGTACGGCGACAGGCTCCACCAGCCCGAAGCCGCGCACCGGGCGCGCGGGCAGGCGACGGGTCTCGAACTGGTCGCTCGGCAGGACGGCGGCGGTGCTCTCGTCGATGATGATCCGGTTGCGGCGAGCGACCGCGGTCAGACGGGCCGCCATGTTGACCGGCGGTCCGAAGACGTCGCCGAGCCGGGTGACGACCGAGCCGGAGGCGAGCCCCACCCGCACGTCCGGCATCCGCGGATCCCGACCGATGACGTTGATGATCCCCTCGGCCGTGTCGTACGCCGCGATCGGGCCGTCGTTGACGAAGAGCACCGAGTCACCGAGCGACTTGATGATCCGACCGCGGTTGACCGCGACGACGTCGGCACACCGCGACTCGAAGAGCTCGACCAGGTCGCCGATCTTCTCCTCGGTCAACGTGTTCGACAGCGCCGTGAAGGAGACGATGTCGGCGAAGCCGACCGTCAGGCGGGTCGTCCCGAGCTCACCCGAGAGCGAGGCGCTGGTGCGAGAGATCGCGGCGCGCAGGTGGCGGCGCCATACGTAGACCAGCAGCCCCTCGAAGGCCGCCGAGAACTGCTCGACCATCCCCTCCCCGGCCGCGAGCAGCGCAGCGGTGTCGCCATCGCCGGCATCGTGCCCCTCGAGCTGGTGCAGCATCGCCGAGACCTCCCAGTCGGAGAGCCGGGCGAGCGTCTGACCCATCCCGCGGGCGAGGTTGACGGCGAGGTCGAAGTCGATGACGCCGCTGGAGATGATGTCGGTGAGCTGACGCACGGCACCGACATCGGCGGCGTCGAAGATGGCCTCGTCGCCGGCCTCGGGGAACCCGAGGGCACGCCACAGGCGCTTGGCCTGGTCGAGGGTGAGATCGGCCTGCTCCGCGACCTGCTCGGCCGTGTAGGCGCCCTCGGGAACGTCCGGGATCCGCGGTGTCTGACTCACACGCCCTCGCCGGAGAGGTCCTGGAGCAGCGCATTGAGCCGGCGCTGGACGTCCTCGACGTGCGGGATGTCGGGCAGCGTCACCTCGCCGTCGGTGCTCGCGTCGCTGATCCGCAGCGTGCCGCAGCCGAGCATCCGGTCGACCAGCCCGAACTCGTACTCGACGTCGCTCACGCGGGTCAGCGGGATGTCGTGGCCGCGCCGGGTCAGCACGCCTCGACGAGTGATCAGGCGGCGGCTCGTGATGGTGTACGTCGCGGCCAGCCAGCTCACGAGCGGTCGCACGAACAGCCAGACGATCCCGACCAGGGCGAGGATCCACACGATCAGGTGCAGCGCGGTGTTGCCCGTGGCGACCTGGACGAAGACGGCGACGGCCAGGCACACCACGAGACCCAGCAACGGCAGCAACAGGACCTTCGGGTGCGTCCGGGTGCTGACGATCACGTCCTCGCCCGGGTTGAGGAGCTTGCGCGAGATGGCCACGGGCAGATCATGCCAGTCGCGCGTGCACCACGTCGCCGGCACCGACCGCGGTGGTGGTGCCCTCGTGGGCGATCACCAGGCGGCCGACCTCGTCGATCGCGATCGCGGTACCTGCGAGGACGGCGCCGCCCGGCAGCTCGGCGCGCACCGCGCGCCCCAGGCTGATGCTGATGGCCGTATAGGCGGCGAGGAGTTCCGCAGGGTCGGCCAGCCAGGTCCGGTACGTCGTGGCCAACTGCTCCAGCAGGGCGACGAGGATCGCCGTCCGGTCGACGGGCGCGCCGCCCGCGACCGCGAGCGACGTCGCCGTCTCGACCGGCAGCTCCTCGAGGCTGAGCGAGGTGTTGAGCCCGATGCCGACGACGGCCGCCGGCCCGCCGGCATCGGCTGCGGCCTCGATCCGCTCGACGAGGATCCCGCAGACCTTGCGCTCCTGGCCGTCCGTGCGCAGGAGTACGTCGTTGGGCCACTTCAGCCCGGCGTCGTACCCGAGGTCGACGAGGGTGCGCGCGACCGCGACGCCCGCCACCAGCGGCAGGGTCGTCCACCGCATCGCGGGTACGTCGGGCCGCAGCACCGCCGAGACCGCGATCGCCGAGCGCGGGGGCGTCTGCCAGACCCGGTCGAGGCGGCCACGGCCGGCGTACTGGTGCTCGGTCGTGATCACCAGGCCCTCAGGCGCGCCGGCCCGCACGCGATCGGCGGCCACGGCGTTGGTCGAGGGCGTCTCCGGCAGCACCTCGACCCGCCACGTGGGCGCCAGTGCGGCGAGGGCTGAGGGGTTCAGGGGAGGGCGTGCAGCAGGATTGTCGGTCACGCCTACTAGATTGGCGCACGCCCCTTCCCGATCCGCGGGGACCTGACCACTGGAGGAGCCACGTGAGCGCGCAGCCTGACGATGCGGCCAATGCCCCGGAGATCGACATCCACACCACGGCCGGCAAGATCGCTGATCTGGAGCGTCGTCTTGATGAGGCGGTGCATGCGGGGTCGGCGGCGGCGATCGAGAAGCAGCATGCCAAGGGGCGGCAGTCGGCGCGGGAGCGGATCGAGATGCTGCTCGATGCGGGTTCGTTCGTGGAGTTGGACGAGTTGGCCCGGCACCGCTCGACCGCGTTCGGGTTGGAGAAGAACCGGCCCTACGGCGATGGTGTGATCACCGGCTACGGCACCATCGATGAGCGGCCGGTGTGCGTGTTCTCCCAGGACTTCTCCGTCTTCGGGGGCTCCCTGGGGGAGGTCTACGGGGAGAAGATCACCAAGGTGATGGACCTGGCGTTGAAGACCGGGTGCCCGTTGATCGGGATCAACGAGGGCGCCGGGGCCCGCATCCAAGAGGGCGTGGTCTCCCTGGGGCTGTACGGGGAGATCTTCCGCCGCAACGTGCACGCCTCCGGGGTC
>Ga0131853_10001087_pt1 | contig 49489 bp, 54 predicted proteins | sample TergutLab28metaG_FD_92764 | JGI IMG/M metagenome (GOLD analysis project Ga0131853, IMG submission 92764) | Labiotermes labralis P1 segment gut microbial communities from Petit-Saut dam, French Guiana - Lab288 P1 (version 2) (version 2) | ecosystem: Host-associated > Arthropoda: Insects >... | reverse complement strand
TGACAGAATTGACGAAATTTATAATAACGAAGTTTTCGGCGTCAGAAGACCTGCGGCCCGAACGTTTGTTTTTTCACACTCCACACATAGAACCGATGATATTTTTACGATACTTATAGATGTTTCATCAGCGATGAACCGCCCGGCGCAAAGCACTTTTGGCATTACGATTGACTTAAACCTCGAACAGATTATTTCACTTTCTGATATAGATGCTCTTGGACAAAATGCGCTTAAGGTCGTAAGGCAAGCTACATTGCATGCGATAAGCCAAAATTCCAACTTCACAAGCGTGAACCTTAACGGCCTGGACTATAACAGGAGCTTTTATTTAGATGGAACTAGCGTTGTTCTTTTGTTTAACGAAGGCGAAATCGCCCCTGTTCATTTTGGTGTTCAGTATGTGGAGGTTGACCTTAATTCGATTGCTAGCTTAACCGTTTACAGAGATGACATTTTGATCCGTGAAGATTTTTATAATTTAAACCTTATTCCTCTTAGAATTGTCGCAGAGGCTATGGGTTATGAAGTTTCTTGGCATGGCTCAACGCGTACAACCCGCATAGCGCGCGATAATTTTGAAACATCAATTACTTTGCATAGAAACAGCTATTACAGAATACGCGGCGCAACAAGATCTCTTGAGGCCGCTCCGACGCAAATTGTCGTAAACGGCGTATTAACAACGTTTGTTCCACTTTCATTTTTCGATCAGATACTTGACGTTGTTTACAGCGAAGACAGTGACGGAAATATTGTCTTTTCCTCATACAGACCATTATAGCGCACTATGTTTTTCGAGAAAGTTTACGAGCAGGTTAAGCGCATCCCAAAAGGCAAAGTGGCAACTTACGGTCAAATCGCAAAGCTTTGTGAAAACCCAAAAGCATCAAGAGCGGTAGGCTATGCCCTGCATGCGAACCCGTCTCAATCTGAAATTCCATGTCATAGAGTTGTTAACCGTTTTGGAAAGCTATCTCCGGCGTTTGTGTTCGGGGGTAAAAACGCACAGCGCGAACTGCTTGAAAATGAAGGTGTTGTCGTAGATGAAGGCGATATTGTAAACCTTGAGGAGTTTGGTTGGGATGGACAAGATGATAATATATTTAAAGAATTTGGACTGTTTTAGGCTGTCACATGTATGTGTGTAAAGCACACTATACATGTGACAGTATTTTTTTGCCTTAACGGGGGATAATTTACATTAAATGATAAAATTATCCCCTAAGGAGGCAAAAAAATGTACAGTACAAAAAAAGTCAAAGATTGTAATAGATTCAAAGCCTTAAATCAAACAGACGAGATGCAAGAAATGCCCGAAACAGGATTCAGTTCATCCTGCCGCAGCTGTCAATTTTTCAAAAATAGAAATTGCAGCTTAGAAACGGCAAATGAAATTGACCCGATGGCGGGCATGTGGTCTTAAGCATCTATCTCATTAGTCAGCAGGCAGTCTATATGCTTTCATACGGACGAGTGCTAAACCAACTTAAAGACATCGTGGACAAGTTATGCAAAACGGCGCCCGTTGAGGCGGGAATTATATCACTAAGACCGAGCACAATCAAAGATGTGTTAAAGCCTACTATAAAGCGGTAGTTATTGTTTACCCTGTCAAGCAGCTCATTGCTTAATTTGCGAAGAGCTATGAGTCCTTCTAAATTCTCATCAAGTATAACGATGTCAGACACCTCTTTGGCTAAATCCGCACCATCCTTCATAGCCACAGAAACATCTGCCTGTGAAAGAGCCGGTGAGTCATTTACGCCATCACCAACCATTATTACTGTGCTGCCCGCATCTTTAAGCGCTTTTACAAATTCAGCCTTTTGCTCGGGCAGCATTTGTGCGTGATATTCGTCAATGCCCATCTGCTCACAGGCAACCTTAGCTGCCGCCTCGCTGTCGCCTGTCAACATTACCACACGCTTAAGCCCCAAAGCTTTTAATTCTTTAAGAACTTGCCTAGCCTCCGGTCTAGGCGGGTCTTCCACACAAATAAAGCCAACGGCTTTTCCACCTACAGCCAAATATACGGTAGAATATCCATGAGATTCTTTATTAATTAAAGCTTCATCTTCACTTGATAAAATAACCCCTTCATGGTCAATTATGAAATGCTTGCTGCCTATAACAACTCTGTCAGGCCCTATGCTTGAGGCAATGCCGTGAGCCACGATATATTCTACATCGGCGTGCTCCTCTTGATGCTCCAAATTTTCTATTTCGGCCTGCCGCACAATAGCTTTGGCTACGCTATGAGGAAAATGCTCTTCTAAGCAAGCAGAAATTTTCAAAACTTCACGTCTGTCATAATCTGATTCTTCAAATGGCACAACTTTTGCAACTGTAGGACAAGATTGAGTGAGAGTACCTGTTTTGTCAAAAATAACAACATCCGCGGTTGCAAAAGATTCCATATGCTTACCGCCTTTTATAAGTATGCGGTTATTAGACGCATCTCTTATAGCTGTCATTATGCAAATTGGGGTGGAAAGCCTGATAGCACAGGAATAATCCACCATCAGCACGCTCATGGCTCTTGCTATGCTGCGTGTAATAAGCAGCGTGCCAAAAAAGGCGGCAAAGCTAAACGGCACAATGTCGTTGGCCAGTTTTTCTGCTTGACTGTGAATATTCGCCTTTAGCCTTTCTGATGTATCTATCATATTAACAATATTTTGTATTCTTGTATTATCAGACAAAGTACGGACTTTTACGGATATGCTTCCTTCATCGATAACAGTGCCCGCAAATACGCTATGGCCTAAGTTTCTAAGAACAGGCAATGCTTCTCCTGTCATAGAGGCTTCATTTACTGTGGCCTCGCCTTCTACTACTTCACCATCCAAAGGAATAATATTACCGGCTCTAATCCGGATAATATCGTCAATTTGAACATCTTCCAGCGGAACTAAAATATCAGCGCCATCGGTTTGAAGCCAAACGCTGTCAACATTCATCGTGAGGCTTCGGGCAAGGCTGTGATGCGCTTTTTTCTTAGTATAATCGCCCAAAAGCGCAGTTATTCTAAGCAGCAGCATTACAGACCCGGCTGTCTTAAAGTCTTTTTGCGAGATTGCCACAGCGATAGACGCCGCGTCCAAAACGTCAACGTTCATTTCACCCTTTGACAAGGCTTCAAGACCGACCTTCCAATAGTCCATCGCATATTTTAGCAGAAAAAGGGTTCCTATAGGGGCGGGAACAAATAGTTTAAAGAACATACGCCGCAAAAATATGTTGATAAGAGAGTTGGCAAAATCTTCACCTAGCTCCCTTATTACATTAGCATCCTTCTTTGTGCCTATGGGCAGATTTTTCGGGTCAAGGCTTTTGATAAGCCTTATGACCTTCTTTCTGCCGCCCGGATTATAGGTAATAAGCAAGCCGCCGTTTATACAAGTAGCCGATACGTTTATAACTTCCGGACATGATAAAAAAACTTCTTCAATTCCATAGCCTTCCTCTTTTGAAAAAGCGCATCGACCCATGCGAAATCTAATTCGCCCCGGTTTATCATATAATATTTTAAAATGCAATGAATCTAACCCCTTGTCTCATTTTCACTGATATCTTCCACATTCATATCTTGATATGATGCTTTTTCAAGCGCATCCGCATCATGAACAATATCCACCGCTTCTTCTTTGATGTTTTGGAAGGTTTCATGCGCTTTTCTTTGAACCTGTATACTTGCTGCCAGTCCCTTGACTGCTAAACGCTTAGCTTTACCGCTTTTTATTGCACAAAGACCTACTAAAGTCGCTGCTACGCCTCCTAAGAAAAAGCGCGCCTTTTCATTGTGTAAAATTTTCATTTTGTCACTCTCCTGTTAGTTTTATCAATTAGTATATAAATATTAGTTATTAAGTTATGAAAAATGAGTACAGCCTATAGTGTAGTATAGGTTAAAACGGCATATGTTGTCAAGTCAATCATCGACAGCTCGCGATATTTTACTGCACTATCCGCAATTCCGCTGATGTAATATCACGGACAAGAGGATTCACAGTGCGGTTCACAAGTTCCAATATGCCATGCTCGTCAGCTAACTCATACCAAGCCGGCGCACCGCTTGTACCACTCATGGGCAGTGTATAAAAATTCAGAGCATCCATACCGCCAATACTGCGAGCTTGATTTGCAAACCATAAAAGTTCACCTGTTGATAGGTCAGAATCCACATATTCATTAAATATGCCTATAAATTCAGGTATTCTAAGTATGGATGCAGGAGTCAACAGTTCACGCACAACCGCAGATAAAACTTGCTGTTGATGTTCTATGCGTTGGTAATCAGTTATAGTCTGCCTGCGGTCATTGCCCATTCGATATCTTGCAAAGTGCAGAGCATTTCGCCCATCTAATGTTCGCAATCCGGCAGGAATATTGATGTGCAGATTTTGAAGAGGATCGTCATAGCGCATATGAAACGGCACATTGATCTCCACGCCGCCGACCGAATCTACCATTCGAACAAACGCATCATAATCAACGCTAATATAAAAGTCCGGCATAAATCCAATTAGCGTTGACACTTCATATTTCATCCGCGCCGCGCCGTCTTCATGACTGCCGCCATTCAAACGGCCAACCAAGTATCCGGAAACTATCTTCCTGCGGTTACGCTGAAAGTCAACGCGCGTATCGCGAGGGATGCTGATTATGTACCCTTGCCTGGTTTCGGAGTCATAAGCGGCAACCATGACTGTGTTTGCATGGTTGCCCTCTGTCAGGCCAAAAATCAGGAACGTGAAAAACGAAGGTCTACGCTCCTCAAACTGAATTAAATCAGGCGGCAGTAGCTCGTCAGTTGAAGAACTGTCAGTTGGCCCTCCCTGATTTGACACAATTGATTGCACGCCGCCAATCGGTATATTTGGCACTTCCGGCGGTCTGACCGTTCTGTTTACTGCAAACCAAACGCCTCCGCCGGTCGCCAAAAATACTGCGATTGATATTATGAATGTTTTAATAAAAAGCTTTGCTATTTTCTTTTGTTTGAGCATAAATCACCGTTTAAATAGATGTTAAGTTTAGGTTCTCTTAGTTTTAGTAATATTCTTAAAAGAATAAATCCTCAAGCTCAACAAAAAGTGCCATAAGCCCATATATTATCAGCGCAGACCCGGAAATAACGTGAGCTAATGCAGCCGGAATTTGCTTTATCCGCTTTGTTCTTGCAAGGTGAAATGTAGCTGTCGAGTATGCAAAGTGCGCAAGGGCAACAGTAACAGGAATAACAAAGGTAGAATGCGGAAGGAAAATAAACGTAATTCCCATTGTAATCAGCATTGCTTCAATGCTCATTACTAGCCCCACAAGAGCAATAGTTTTCAGTGAAACATCTACCTCATCTGTAGTACCTTTGCGGCGTTTGATATGCTCTGATATAAAATATTGAGAAATAGTCCAAATCCCAAGAGCAATAAAGGCAAACCCAACAATATAGTCAGGCTCAAACGGAATCAGGTCGTATATTTGCCCTGCTATTAAAAAGCCGATAACGCATAATACAAACATAAATATATGGATAGCATGGATATACCAAGCTTTGCATTTTTCTTGTAGTCCTAGTGAAAACCCTATAAAAAGCGCATCCACCGACACAACTAGCCCTGATATTACAGACATTAACATAATTTATTCCTCCAGTCAAGTTTTAGCTTTAAGAAAATATTTTTCCTTAAGCTAACATATTATAGCATATCTCAAAACGTTACACAATACTTTTCGACAAATATTTTTTTTAGGTTGTCCAAATATCATTATGTGTGGTATACTGTACTCATAGAAAGGTGAGTTGTGGCATGTTAGAAAATGGTAAGTTTTACACCTTGAAAGGCTACACTTTGCTAGATAACAACGCAATCACAGCATGTATGGAAGATTATTTGGAGATGATTTACAGAATCCACTCAAGCGGTGAAGTGGTGAGAATTGGCGCGCTTGCTGATAACTTGAATGTTAAACCGTCATCCGCAACAAAAATGGTTGGCAATCTTAAAAAGCAGGGATTGGTGTTGTCTGAGAAGTATGGATATATTAAGATGACAGATGCCGGAGAGGAACTTGGGAAATATTTAGTTTTTAGACATGACACGCTTCACAAATTTTTATGCTTAGTAAATCGGTCGGAAAATGAACTGGAACAGGTCGAAAAAATTGAACATTTTTTTAATGAAGAAACAATAATGAACATTGAAAGATTATTAGGCAAATTAACCTAATAATTATACAAAATCACGCATTTTTCGCAGCCTGCTTTCAAGCGCTGTATATCGATCAACCTCTTTATCATTATCAATCATACGATAAAGCGTATTACCGCTGCCGACTATTACCGCAAGGGATTTTGCCCTTGTGATGGCAGTATAAATCAAATTGCGCGTTAGAAGCATAGGCGGTCCGCCATAGATTGGTATTACGACTGCTTTATACTCACTGCCTTGTGATTTATGTACGGTAATAGCGTATGCCGGTTCAAGCTCTTCAAGCTGGCTAAAGTCGTATTTTACGATTTTATTGCCGTCATAAATAACAGTAAATCTGCCCGCTTCTTCGTCTATTTCACGCAAAACGCCGATGTCGCCGTTGAAAATTCCGTCACCTTCGTCGATTATGATACCATCTTCTACAACACGCCACGGCATATTGTAATTATTTTTAATCTGCATCACTTTGTCGCCTTCGCGATAAGTAAATGAGCCGTAAATGCGTTCATTCTTATCAGACGACTTAGGATTTAAAGCCTGCTGAAGCGCGATATTTAACGAATGAGTTCCAACGGCGGACTTGCGCATTGGGGTTATAACTTGTATGTCAACCGAAGGGTCAAGCGGCATAAAATTAGGAAGCCGATTTTTAGCAAGGTTCGCTACCGTTTCGGCAACATCCTCCGCACTTTCAGTTCTTACAAGGAAAAAATCGCTGTTTTTTTCATTAAGTCGCGGGTATTCGCCGCTTAAAATCCTGTGAGCGTTCATAATGATCGCGCTTTCCTGCGCCTGTCTGAAAACTTCATTTAGCTCCACGATGCTTAAACAGCCGCTTTTTATTATGTCTTTAAGCACATTGCCGGCCCCAATTGACGGCAGTTGGTTAACATCCCCAACGAGAATAAGCTTCGTGCCTATTGCGACGGCTTTAAGCAAACTGCCCATTAGAAGAGTGTCGATCATTGAACTTTCATCCACGATAATAACATCTGCCTCAAGAGGGTCGTCTTCATTTTTAACAAATTCAGGGAGCTCACCGTTTTCGCCCAAATGTTTATTTTTAAGAAGTCTATGTATAGTGCGTGCTTCCCGGCCGGATGATTCTGTTATTCGCTTTGCGGCGCGGCCTGTAGGCGCGGCCAGTTCTATAATACAGCCTTCATTTTCGAGCAAATCAATAATCGCTTTAATAGTTGTAGTTTTGCCCGTACCGGGGCCGCCCGTTATTACTAAAGCACCGTTGGTTAGAGCTTTTTTAACAGCTTCCCTTTGACCGCGCGCAAGTTTAATGTTTGAGAGTTTCTCAATTTTATCAATATCTTTTTCAATTGATTTGTCTAAGCTTCGGCTGTTGAGCGAAAGCTGTAAAAGCTTTTTTGCAATATAATTTTCCGAGTAATGATAGTAATTAAGATAAACAGCCGGCTCGCCGCCTTCGCAAACTGCTTCTTGGTTAATCCTTCTTTCAAATTGCAGTTCTAAAATTCCCTGCTCTACAAGTTCGGAAGATACGCCAATAAGCATTTCAACTTTTTCAATTAAAACGCTTCGCGGCAAGTATGTATGCCCATTCCATGCCGCTTCGGCAAGGGCGTATTTAATCGAAGCTTCGATACGATACGGCGAACTAGCCTTAATGCCTAGCCTCTCCGCGATAGAGTCGGCAATTTTAAAGCCTATGCCGTGTATGTCATCAACAAGCGTATACGGATTTGTTTTCACAATCGTAATCGTTCGCTCTTTGTACTCATTATAAATTTTGATGGAATATGTCGGGCTTATTTCAAGCTTCTGAAGGAAAATCATAACCTTTCGCATTTCGGCTTGTTCTTTAAACGATTCGGAAATTTTAATCGCACGTTCTAAAGTTATGCCTTTTACTTCGGTTAACTTTTCGTGCTCATGTTCAATAACATCAAAGGAATCTTTGCCAAAAAGTGCAACTATTTTCTCGGCTGTTTTTTCGCGAATACCTTTTATAACACCCGAGCCTAAATATTTGCAGATATCAGATTCTTCAGTTGGGATACGTTTTTCAATCGTTTTCGCGTTAAACTGCTCACCATAGACAGGGTGATTTACATATGAGCCGATAAGCTCAACATCTTCACCTTCGCCAATTTGGGCAGTAAAGCCAACGCAAGTAACTTCATCATCGCCGTTTGCAACAGAAAAAACAGTGTACCCATTTTCCGCATTACGATAAACCACATGTTCAACTGTGCCCTTTAACAAAGTTTGCTCTGACATAAATACCGCCTTTAGTGCGCTCTACCGCAAAGTAAAAGCTGCCACAGCGTGACAGCCCTTAACTCGTGCGTAGCAGGATTTGAACCCACGACCTTCTGGTCCGTAGCCAGACGCTCTATCCAGCTGAGCTACACGCACTTAAAAATCAACAAAGAGAAGTATATCATCTATTGCACTGTTTGGCAATAGGTTTTTTTAATTTTTATAAAATAATTTTAATGTGCATGACCTAAAACGCTTTCTAAAAACAACATAAACAAAAATCCTATCATAACACTCATAGTTCCAATGCGGGAATGCTCTCCCAGTTGGGCTTCGGGTATCATTTCTTTAATTACGACATACATCATAGCGCCTGCGGCAAATGCTAAAAGCCACGGCATAGCCGGCATAAGCCAGGCAGCTAAAAACAGTGTTAAAACCGCAACCGCCAAGTCAACCGTACCCGCAAGCGAACCTAGAAGAAATGACTTAAAATTTGATAATCCCTCTTGTTTAAAAAGCATTGAGACAACAGCGCTTTCCGGGAAATTATGAACTCCAATACCGATTGATAGCGCGATAGCAGATGCAAATACTGCGCCTTCGCCGCCGAGCGCAAGAGCTAGGCTAAACGCAAGACCGATAGCAATACCTTCGGGGATATAGTGCAAAATAATAGCCCAAAGAAGCAGCGTTGTGCGCTTAGCTTTTGTGGGCTTGCCTTCTTGTACATCTTTAACATGGTGAACATGAGGAATCATATGATCAAGTAACATTAAAAACAATACTCCAAGCAAAAATCCAAAAATAGCGGGAATCCATTCAGGCAGCGGGCCGTAGTGCGCTTCTTCAAAAGCAGGGATAAGAAGCGCCCAAATTGATGCAGCTATCATAACTCCTGCAGCGAACCCAAGAAATAATTGGCTTGCTTTTGGAGTGAATGGTTTTTTAGAAAGAAAAACTGTGCCGGCTCCGAGGCAATTCATAATAAATATGAACAAAATCCCGCCGGCTACATAAATCATTGGTGACATATTTTTTAAAAAATCTCCTTAATAAATTATTTATGCAAAAATGCCTTGTATTTCATAATCACATAATGCCTGTCCAAAACAGATATGCTTTGGGCAGGTGTTTATATGATAGTGATATATTTTAAAGCTCTGTTTTCCAAAGTCCATGCAAGTTGCAATACTCATAAACAGCAACAGGCTTATCATCTTTAAAACAGAAATCAGCTTTTGGCTCAGCGCCTATTTTAAGTGTTTTGCGTTGTCCGCCATTTTCTGTTTCAACATAAATAAACTTAATATAATGTGCTTCTTCCATTGGGTGTAAAACGCTTCCAACTTCAACATGAAGTTCATTTCCTGAAACTTTTACGCTTGGAAGATGTTTTTCCTGAGATGCTTCAACAGTGTTAGCAACGAGTTCTTTCATTTCCTCGCCGCAGCAATGAAGCGGCACTTTATTGTTTTGAACAAAGCCTACAAAATTGCCGCAATGCTCACAAATAAAAAACTTTTGAGTTCCTTTCATTTTTGAAAATCCTCCTTAGTATGAGCTTTAATATTGGTTATTCTTGTGAAAAGCTGTCTTTACCAACGCCGCAAAGTGGGCAAACGAAATCATCCGCTACGTCTTCCCATTTTGTTCCTGCCGGTACGCCGTTATCCGGTGCGCCTTCTGCTTCGTCGTAAACCCAACCGCATACATCACATACATACTTCATTTTCAAATTTCCCCTCTCATTTTTATTTTTATGTCTAATACATTGTAGCTGTCAGTCAGTTTTATTCAGCAAACGGATCAACAAAAGTTCTTCCTGCAAGCTCTAAATCAATAGTTAAAAGCAGACCTTTGTTGTCCCCAATCATCGTTACTTTATCCAAAATCTCAGATGCGCTTGCTTCTTCTTCTACTTGCTCGTTTACAAACCACATAATAAACTGATAGCAAGCATGATCATTTTCTTTTAAAGCAAGCGTTGCAATTGCGTTAATTCTGCGTGTTACCTCTTGTTCATGAGCTAAAGTTTTTTCAAACATCTCAAGTGGATCTTTAAAGTCAGATTCAGGAGCTTCGATTGCGGCAAAGTGTGGTTTTTCGCCGCGCTCTAAAATATAATCATATATCCTTGTACCATGTGCCATTTCTTCCTGAGCTTGCACAAAAAACCAGTTAGCGATACCTTTAAGGCCAATTTTATCCGCTTGGGCGCTCATCGCAAGATATAAATATGCGGAGTAGTACTCAGCGTTTACTTGGTCGCTTAAAATTTTAATTAAACTTTCATTCATCATATTAATTCGTCCCCTTTGTATTTTGACATTTTAAATTTGTTAAATAACTTATTTTGCCTCCATGATAGGCAAAATAATTATAGCATTAATGGAGGCGGTCAGTCAAGATTTAGTTGTTAAGATTTAATTGTTTTTGCAGGAAGTTGGTTAAATCAGGAAGATAATCTTTTGCTACAGTCCAAACAATCTCATCCTCAATAGTGTAATACTTATGAGCAGCAACATCCCGAATACCCGCAATCTTTTTCCAAGGAATTTCACTATATAAAACTTTAAACTCCTGCGGAAGATTTTTTACAGATTCGCCAATATTAAGAATTGACATAATTACAGCTTTACGATAAAGCTTATTTACAGAAAGAGCTTCCGGGCTGTCAATTTCTTTTATAAACTGCTCAATATCTAAAGAATCTTCGAGCATATGCTCTAAAACAACTTGAGTTCTAATGTCCATAAATTAACCTCATATCTCTTTCTACACCCTCTTTAAATCCAGTCTTAGACCTAGAAAGCGAATTCCACGTTATGAGATCAACAGAACGGCCAATCGCTTCTTCTAAGTCAATTCGCAAGCCAAAAAAATCTAAACCGTCGAAATGCGGTAAAAATTCAATAATCAAGTCTACATCACTATTTTCTGTCATATCTTGCCTTGCAGCAGAGCCGAAAAAAGCGGCTCGTTTAATAGGATATTGCTTCAATACTTCAAGAGTTGCAACTTCTATGTTTTCAAACACTACAAAACCACGCCCTTTGCAATGACGACAGGTTCCTCGGGCGTTCCTATCACATACTTGCCTTCTGACACTACAACTTCTTTGTCCAAAATAGCATGCTCAATTACACAGTTATTGCCGACATAAGAGCCTTCCATAATTATAGAATTTCTTACAACGGAGTTTTCTCCTGTGTAAACGCTTCTAAAAAGCACAGAGTTTTCAATCATACCGTTAATTATACTGCCGCTGCCCGCCAAACAATTTTTAGCCGACGCGGCATAGTTATATTTAACAGGCGGCTCGTCCTTTGGTTTTGTGCCAATATATGGCTGATCTTTTACAAGCAGCTTGCGAATATCTCTTTGTAAAAAGTCCATGTTTATTTTAAAATACGAACCGGTGCTATCTATTGCCCGCCAATAGCCGTCGAATCTATAGCCCATTATATTAAGCATCTTCCGATGCCCGATTAGGACATCTTTAACAAAATCATACTTTTCTTCAGGAATTATCGACTCTAAAATTTTAATGAGCAAAGTTCTTTTCATCGCATAAATGCCTAGTGATATATGGTCTGAAGCTTTTTCGAGAGGCTTTTCTTCAAGGCTTGTCATGCGGCCCGTTTCGTCCAAAGATATTGCTCCGTAATTTCTAAAATCTTCGTCAACTATATCTTTGTAGACGATTGTAATGTCTGCATTTGTTTCAACATGCTCACTCAAAAGCTTGTCAAAGTCCATTTTATAAACAGCATTACCCGAAGCTATTATAACATAAGGTTCTTTGCTTCTTTTTAAATAAATCAAGTTTTTATAAATAGAATCGGCAGTACCTCTAAACCATAACGAGTCATCATTTGAAAGATATGGCGCGAAAATAAAAAGGCCACCTTGTTTACGTCCAAAGTTCCACCATGTTGAGGATGAAAGGTGATCATGAAGTGAGCGTGAATGATATTGAGTTATGACTGCAACTTTATTAATTCCGCTGTTTGTCATGTTGCTAAGCGTAAAATCAACCGCTCTGTAACAGCTTCCGACAGGCAGCGCCGAAACTGCGCGCCGCTGTGTTAAAGCGCCAAGTTTCTCATTGTTGCCGCCCGCTAAAATTATCCCTAAAGCTCTCATAATCCTCCCTCGCCTTCTATAATAACGGAACCGCCGCTTAAAAGAGTTAAAACTCCATCCTTAAGCTCATAGTCTGAATGTTTAGTATCTCCATAAATTACACAATTTTTACCAATATTAACATTATCAGGCACAACGGACAAATGCCCGATAACGCTTATACCAGAATCATAAACATGTGGCTTAAGCTCGTTCGGAATGTTTTCGCCGAAACCGATTGTAACGTTTTCGCCGATAGAGGCTTCGCTGTCTATTATCGCTCTTTCGATAACCGCGCCTTTTCCAATGCAGCATTTATCCATTATAATCGAATCTCTTATAACCGCGCCTTCGTCAACAAACACGTCCGCCCCAAGTATCGAGTGATGTACAGATCCGTAAATTTCACAGCCTTCGGATACAACACTTGTCTGTATTTCAGACGAATATCCCATGTATGTTGGCGGTTGATGTTCATCCGATGTGTAAATTTTCGAAAAATCTTCATACAGGTTGAGATCCGGAAGTGTTTTAACAAGCTCCATATTTGACTGCCAGTAAGATTCGATAGTTCCGACATCTTTCCAGTAATAGTTAAAGCGATACGCGAAAAGCCTTTTGTTCTTTTCAATAAGCATAGGTATAATATGCTTTCCAAAATCACTGTCGGGATGCACTTTATGATCTTCATGCAAGGCCTCTTTAAGCAGTTCACAGTTAAAAATATAAATTCCCATTGATGCCAAATTGTTTACGGGATTTTCGGGCTTTTCTTCAAATGAGTGGATTCTGTGGTTTACATCAGTATTCATAATGCCGAATCTGCAAGCTTCTTCCATAGGGACTTCCAAAACAGCAATTGTAACATCAGCGTTATTTCGCTTATGAAACGCAAGCATGCGTGCGTAGTCCATTTTATAAATATGATCCCCGGATAAAATGAGCACATTTTCAGCATTGTGGCTTTCTAAGTATTGCATATTTTGAAAAATCGCATCAGCGGTACCCGAATAAAAGGCCCCCGTTTCGCTCCTTAAATGCGGGGCTAAAATTGTTACGCCGCCCGATTTTCTGTCAAGATCCCATGGTATCCCGATTCCAATATGCCTGTTTAAAGAAAGAGGCTCGTATTGAGTTAAAACACCAACTGTGTCAATCCCCGAATTTATACAGTTGCTCATAGGAAAATCAATAATTTTATATTTACCTCCGAAAGACACGGCTGGCTTAGCCTTTTTTTCTGTCAAAATGCCGAGGCGGCTTCCTTGTCCGCCCGCTAAAAGCAGGGCTATCATTTCCTTTTTTCGCATTTTTATCACCTCTTTAAAAATAATACGCAAAAAGCTAATAAAACATGTCTTTGCTTTATCCGAATTTAAGGTCGTAACTACTAATTTAATTGTAACATATAATAAGGTTGTATTCAATGCTAATTAGCTGATAATTTGACATTTATTACATGAAATTTATAACCCGGAAACTTTTCGGCAACAATTAATTAGTCGTTGCATGTTAATTACAAATGTAGTACTATAGTGCTCTATAGATGAGCGAATATGAGAGTAGAGGTTATCAATGGTTAATTTGGATTTAAGCAATTATAGTCACGCGCATTTTATTGGAATTGGAGGCATAAGCATGAGTGGCCTTGCAGAAATACTTATGCTCCGAGGCATGAGAGTAAGCGGCTCTGACGTTCTTCAGACAGAAATTACAAGGCATTTAAAAAGCTTAGGAATTAATATAACTGTTCCTCAATGCGCAGATAATATTGAAGGCACGACGGATATTGTAATTTACACGGCTGCGGTTAAAAAAGACAACCCCGAAATTTTAGAAGCAGAGCGAAGAAATCTTAAAATTATAGACCGTGCGCAGCTTTTAGGCCTGCTTATGGAAGAATACAGCTATCCTATTTGTATTTCGGGAACGCATGGCAAAACTACGACGACTTCAATGGTTTCAGAAATATTTTTAAGCGCGGGTAATAATCCAACAATTTCATCGGGGGGGATAATCCCTTCTTTAGGTTCAAGCTTTAATGTCGGAAGTAAAGATGCTTTTATCGTTGAAGCATGTGAATATTTTAACAGCTTTTTGAAGTTCTATCCTAAAATAGGAGTTATTCTTAATATTGACGCCGATCATTTAGACTTTTTCGGCGGAATGCGCGAACTTGAAAATGCGTTTAACCTGTTTGCGAAAAATATTAAGTCTTATGGCGAATGCCGTAGTGGCGCAGGCCGTAATAGCGAATGCCATAGCGGCACAGACACCGGCGGCACTTTAATAATCAACAATCAAATACCAAACATATCTCATATTTTAAACGGTGTTGAATGTAACATCGTAACGTTCGGCAACAAGCATGCGGATTTTTACGCGGATGATTTTATGGTAAAAGGTGGATTGCCCGAATTTTCAGTATATTTCCGCGGCGAAAAACTTGTGCGCGTAAGCCTTAACGTACCCGGTGAGCATAATGTCATGAACGCACTTGCGGCGTTTGCGGCGGCGTATGAATACGGTCTTTCACCTGATGAAATTGCAAAAGGATTAAGCGCTTTCAAAGGCGCAAAACGCAGATATGAATTTAAGGGCACTTTTAACGGCGGAGCTGTCATTATTGATGATTATGCCCATCATCCGACTGAAGTAGAGGCAACGCTTAACACAGTAAAGCAAATTGCGCCAGGTAAAATTATATGCCTTTTTCAGCCGCATACTTATTCAAGAACAGAGAAGCTTTTCGATGATTTTGTAAAAGCGCTTTCGATTGCGGATGAAGTTTATATTTTGGACATTTATGCCGCTAGGGAGCAAAATAATAAAGGCATAGGATCTAAGGATTTAGTTCTCAAAATAAACGAAAAGCAAGAAGGCAAGGCGAAATATTTTTCTGGTTTTTCAGAGGCTGAAAAATATTTTTTAAAAAGTTGTATCCCCAGCGACATGTTAATAACCATGGGGGCAGGCGATGTGAATGTTGTAGGGGAAAACATATTATCAACAGAGTTATCAACATAGTTAACAATTTATGCACAATTTAAGACTTAAGAGTATTTGTAATGTTTTAAATATATCCACATGTTATCAACAGGCGGCGGTGAATCTTCACCGCTTGTTTTTGTTAGAATTATGTGCTATATTCTTATTGAAGGTAGGTAATATAAATGGGATTAATAAGCATAAACACTACTCATAGCATAAAATCAACGATCGTTTCTAACAACTTCATAGACGGATATTTTGGCAGGGCAAACCCTGCTTTTATAGTCGTATATTTATACTTTTACAGGCATTTCCAGTCTCAAAATGCTAATCTTGATATTAAAGAAGTTGCCGATAGGCTTGGTTTGCTTGAGTCTGACGTTGTAAACGCATTAAAATACTGGAGAAATAGTCAACTTATTACTTTTGAAATAAACGGCGATAACTACACTATCGACTTTTTAGACTTGCAGTCGGCAAACTTGCCTACTCAGCCCGTTCAAAGCAAAAGTAATATACTTAGGGTTGTTAAGAAAGACGAGCTTAAATTAAAAAGAGCAAAAACAGAAAAGATAGCAGAGATCAAAAAGTCTGCTATTCTAGAAAGACGCCCGACATATAAACCCGGCGAGATTGAAATATATCAAAAAGAAAGTTCCGAAATTAAGAGGCTGTTTGTAGCTTGTGAAAAGTCGCTTGGAAGGCTTCTTTCATCTAATGATTTAAGCGCAATTTTTAGCTTTTATGACTGGTTAAGGCTCCCTATTGATGTTATAATCAGACTGATTGACCACTGCTCGGAAATTAATAAAACCAATATTCGATACATAGAATCGGCTGCAATTAGTTGGCATGAAAAAGAAATATCTACAGTCGAATCGGCAAATGAGCTTATTGCATCGTGGAACGCAAACTATCACCAAATATTAAAGGCGTTAGGACTTGGAGGCAAAGAGCCTGCTCCTGCGCAGCTTAAATTTATGAATAAATGGATTGATGAGTACAAAATGCCGCTTGATGTTATTTTAGAGGCCTGTGATTTAACAATTATAGAAGCGCCCAAACCCGGTTTTAAATATGCCGATTCAATAGTTAAGAAATGGCATGAGCTTAATATCAAAACAGTTGATGCCGCTAAAAAAGAAGTTGAAGAATTTAGGAAGAATAACGTACAAAGCAAAACAAAAGCGAAGCCCGGCAAATTTGTAAACTTCTCTCAGCGCGAATGGAACTTTAAAGGCGATGATTTGCAAAATCTCAAATGGAAATATCTGGAGGACGGCTCAGGTGACTAAACAAACTAAAAAAACTGCCGAGACACCATGTTCGCAGACTGCGCTTGCTTCAGGGGCTTCAAAGCAACATGGACGAGCAGTTCGTAAGCCCGTGAAGCCCGGCCGAATAATAGCCATTGCCAATCAAAAAGGTGGTGTTGGTAAGACGACTACAGCAATAAACCTGTCAGCTTCTGTTGCTAAGCTTGGTAAAAAAGTTCTTGTAATTGATTTTGACCCGCAGGGCAACACATCAAGCGGACTCGGCATTGATAAAGATAATCTTACGAACACGATTTATAACATGATATTGGGTGAATGCCCATTTGAGGATACAGTTTTAGATAGTATTATTGAAAACCTTTCAATTTTGCCCGCAAATGTTCATCTTGCCGGCGCGGAAATTGAGCTTATCGGCTATGACAATCGTGAATACATTTTAAAAAACATAACGAAACACAAAAAATACGACTATGACTTTATTTTCATAGACTGCCCGCCGTCTTTAAACGTGTTGACGATTAACGCTCTGACGGCCGCAGACGCTATACTTGTGCCTATTCAGTGCGAATATTTCGCGCTTGAAGGCATTACGCAGCTTATGCACACAATATCGCTTGTGCAAAGGCGTCTTAACCCCAATCTTAAAATTGACGGCGCTGTCTTTACGATGTTTGATGCCAGGACGAACCTTTCGGCGCAAGTTGTTGAAGAAGTTAAGCTGAATTTAGGCCAAAATGTCTATAAAACGATCATTCCAAGAAACATACGCCTAAGCGAAGCCCCAAGTCACGGCTTGCCGATTACAATGTATGACGAAAAATCAAAAGGCGCGGAAAGCTATATGCTTTTGGCTGAGGAAGTCATAGCAAACATCGGCGAAGAGGATAATGAGTGGGTTGTTTAAGAAAAACTATTGTGAGTAAAATTATAAGGAAGTGAACCAAATGCCGGTGATGCAAAAGAAGGGACTTGGCAAAGGTCTTGGAAGCTTGATTCCGACTGCGCCTGAAGGCGAGACCGAATCAGGCGTAATACAGATTGATATTAACAAAATAGAACCAAATAAAGAGCAGCCTCGGAAAATGTTTAATGAGGATGCTCTTCATGAGCTTGCGGATTCAATTAAGCAAGTTGGCATAATCCAACCTATTATAGTTCGGGAAGAAAGCGGATTTTATCGCATAATTGCAGGTGAAAGACGCTGGCGCGCGGCGCGCATTGCAAAGATGGCTTCCGTGCCTGTTATAGTTAAAGAATATACAAATCAAGAAGTTTTACAGGTTGCACTTATCGAAAATATTCAGCGTCAAGATTTAAGCCCTGTCGAAGAGGCGATGTGTTACAAGCGGCTGCATGATGAATTCTTTTTTAGCTATGCCGACATTGCAGAAAAAGTTGGCAAAAGCAGGGGCAGCGTTTCTGAGGCGGTAAAGCTTTTAGATCTTGACGATGCGGCTCTTAAAATATTGTCAGAAGGCGGACTTTTAGCAGGGCATGGCAGAATTTTATTATCAATCGAAAACATCGAAATCCGGCATGACTTTGCCGAAAAAATGGTCGAAGAAGGGCTGAGCATTAAAGATGCAGAGCGAGTTCTACCTGCCTTTATAGCCGGATATAAACGTTCGGAGAAAAAAGAGCCACCAAAGCCTATGACAAAAAATTACGACTATTTAGAAAAAGACTTAAAAACGGTGCTCGGCACAAAAGTAACAATAAAGGAAGGCAAAAATAAAGGTCGAATTGAAATTGAGTATTATTCGGAAGAAGAGCTTGATCGGATTTTTAGCCGTATTGTGAGCAATTAATATTCTTATCCATAATTATTAAAGGAGTAATCAATATGCAATATATAAAAACACCAACTAATGGAATGAACGACTTTTTGCCCGAGGAAGCGAAGCTTCGGGAGTACGTTCTTCGGCAAATTAAGGACACATATTCTGATTTTGGCTTTATGCTGATGGAGACACCTTCGGTAGAGCATATTGAAAACTTGACAAGTAAACAGGGTGGTGAAAATGAGAAGCTTATCTTTAAAATTTTAAAGCGCGGCGAAAAGCTTTTAAATGCTGATATTCCTGATGATTTAGACAATGCAGATCGCCTAGACCGCTTTGTTGACAGCGGGCTTAGGTATGATTTAACTGTGCCTCTTGCGAGATATTATGCAAACAACACGGCGAAGCTGCCTGCGCCGTTTAAAGCGCTTCAAATCGGTAATGTTTGGCGCGCGGATCGCCCTCAGAAAGGTCGCTTTCGTCAATTTACACAATGCGACATTGATATTTTAGGTGATTGGAGCATTTTATCTGAAATCGAGCTTGTGTCATCCACAGGTACGATTCTTGCAAAACTCGGCTTTAAAGGAGCTGCCATACGCATTAACGACAGGCGAATACTTGGGGCTATGGCTAAAAAAAGCGGCTTTTCTGAAGGGGATTTTGAAAAAGTGTTCATAATCCTTGACAAACTTGACAAAATAGGCATTGATGGAGTTAAAACTGAGCTTGAAAAATCAGGCTTTGCCCAAACAAGCATTGAGGATTATTGTCGTTGGTTTGAAAAAGATGTTAAAGATAAAATACCGTCTGATTTTTTTGTCGATAAGCTTGACGGATATATTGATCCTTCAGTCATTCAAAATATCGACAAAGTGTTAAGCAGCGTCAATGCCGTATCTAGCGGCGAATTTTCTGTTGTTTTTGACCCGACCCTCGTGAGAGGCATGGCTTACTACACAGGCACTATTTTTGAAGCGAACATTCCCGGCACTAACTTATCAGTCGGCGGCGGCGGACGTTATGATAAAATGATTGGCAACTTTACAGGAAATGAAGTGCCCGCATGTGGTTTTTCAATCGGCTTTGAGCGAATTATCGGCCTTTTGACCGAAAGCGGGTTCGAAGTTCCGGAACCAAAAGAAAAAATTGCGTTTTTAGTTGACAATGGTTTAGAAACAGGCCAACTCCTTAAAATGTTTGAAGATGTTAAAAAACTGCGCGAATCAGGCACTAACGTCATGATAACTTCACGTAGCAAAAATGCAAAGTTCCAAAAGGAAACTTTGCGAAAATTCGGATACAATCAGTTTAAAGAATTTTTTAGATAGAGAGGTTAAGCAAATGAACATTTGGCATGATATAGACGTTTCGCGCATAACGCCGGAGCTCTTTGACTGCGTTATCGAAATTTCAAAGGGTAGTAAAAATAAGTATGAGCTTGACAAAAAAACAGGACTAATGCGGCTTGATCGGGTGCTTTTTACGTCAATGCACTATCCGGCGAACTATGGATTCATCCCTCGGACATACACAGACGACAAAGACCCGCTTGATGTTCTTTTACTTTGCTCTGAAGGCATTAACCCTATGACTTTAGTGGAATCAAGGCCGATCGGCGTTTTAAAAATGACCGATGAAGGCAGCATTGACGAGAAAATAATCGCCGTCAGCGTTAATGACCCATTCTATAATGTGTATTTTGACATATCGGAACTTCCTGCACATGTGTTCGAAGAAATTCGACATTTCTACGCTGTTTACAAAATGCTTGAGCTTAAAGACACAGTTGTAAACGAAATTCTAGGCTTTGACGACGCAAAAAGGGTCATACTTAAAAGCATGACCTCTTATAATGAGTTAATTGAGAATGTGATTTATTGATTCGCCCCACAACAAGCCTTATACTTCTTTCCGCTGCCGCAAGTGCAGGGGTCATTTCTGCCGACTTTGGCGTTTTGACGGCGTACAGGCGCTTTTGCCGCTGATGCGTCCATATTTGTGCTCATATCTTTAGCTACGCGAACGCGTTCCATTTGTTGCTGCATACGCACGTTGAACATGCCGCGCACCGTATCAAGCTGTATGTTCGCACTTAGTTCATCGAACATATCATAACTTAAAAACTTGTATTCGAGAAGCGGATCGCGCTGCGCATACGCACGAAGCGAAATACCTTGCCGCATTTGATCCATATCGTCAATATGGTCCATCCATTTTTGATCAATAACGCGAAGCATAATAATTCGCTCAATTTCGCGCATCCGTTCTGATGTAAACTCTTCTTCTTTTGCGTTATAAATTTTAATTGCTTTTTCGTAAAGCTCGTCGGTCAATCCTTCTTTTGTTATGCTATCCGCGTTTGACTTATCAATAAACACGACATTTTCGTGGAAAATTGGCAATAAAAATTCGTTAAGACCAACAACGTTCCATTCGTCAGCAAATTCAGCATCAGCTGAATACTTATCAAGCGCACGCTCGATAACCGATTTAACCATAGCGTGTATATTATCTTTAAGGTCTTCGCCCATCAGAACCTTAAGGCGCTCACCATAAATTATTTCGCGCTGTTCATTCATCACGCGGTCATATTCAAGAAGGTGCTTGCGCACGCCAAAGTTATTGCTTTCAACGCGTTTTTGCGCATTTTCAATTCCGTTTGACAGCATTTTGTTTTCGATTGGTTCATCTTCCGGCATTCCCATTTTGTCAACCATAGTCATGACTTTTTCAGAACCAAAAAGGCGCATTAAATCATCTTCAAGCGACAGATAAAAACGGGATTCGCCTTTATCGCCCTGCCTTCCGGCGCGTCCGCGGAGCTGGTTGTCAATACGCCTTGACTCATGCCGTTCCGTGCCTATTATTTTAAGGCCGCCAAGCTCTTTTACTCCTTCGCCAAGTTTAATATCCGTACCGCGTCCTGCCATGTTTGTTGCAATCGTAACCGCACCCGGCTGACCTGCGAGCGCAACGATTTCCGCTTCTTTTTCATGATATTTCGCATTAAGAACTTGATGTGGGATGCCGTTTTTCCTAAGCATAGCGCTTAAATGCTCCGACATTTCAATCGTAATCGTGCCAACGAGAACAGGCTGTCTACGCGAGTTACAGTCCGCTATATCCGCTATAACCGATTTAAACTTGCCATTTTCGGTTCTATAAACATAATCCGGCTGGTCAATCCTTTGGATAGGGAGGTTAGTCGGTATTGCGACAACATCCATACCGTAAATTTGGCGGAACTCGTTTTCCTCGGTTAGAGCAGTACCCGTCATGCCGCATTTTTTCGCGTAGCGATTGAAGAAATTTTGGAACGTAATCGTCGCAAGCGTTTTGCTTTCGCGTTTGACTGTGACGTTTTCCTTTGCCTCAATCGCTTGATGAAGACCGTCCGAATAACGCCGTCCGGGCATCAAACGCCCTGTAAACTCGTCAACAATAACTATTTCACCATCTTGCACGACGTAGTCTTTATCAAGGTGCATATTATAATTTGCTTTAAGCGCGTTGTTAATATGATGTTGGATTTCAAGGTTCGAAGGGTCAGAAAGGTTTTCAACCGAAAAGTACTGCTCAGCTTTTTTATTACCTTCTTGCGTTAAAGAAACCGTTTTCGCCTTTTCATCGATAACAAAGTCGCCTTCTTCGATTAATTCGGCTCGGGTTATTTTGTTCATCGCTTCCTGTTCATTTACGATTCTTCCCTTTTTGAGTGTCCTGGCAAAGCTGTTCGCTACTTTATAGAGAGATGTTGATTTGTTTCCGCTGCCCGAAATGATAAGCGGCGTCCTCGCTTCGTCGATTAAAACAGAGTCAACCTCGTCAATAATCGCAAAGTTAAGCCCGCGTTGAACGAGCTCTTCCTTATAAATGACCATATTGTCACGCAAATAGTCAAACCCAAGCTCGTTATTAGTAGCGTACGTTATATCGCAGTTATAAGCTTCGCGGCGCTCATCACTTTTCATATCATGCAAAATTACACCGACCGTCAGGCCCAAAAATCGATGAACTTGACCCATCCATTCAGAGTCACGCTTTGCGAGGTAGTCATTGACAGTGACAATATGAACGCCTTTGCCTTCAAGTGCGTTAAGATACGCCGGAAGCGTTGAAACAAGCGTTTTACCTTCGCCCGTTCTCATTTCAGCGATGCGTCCTTGATGTAAAATCGTTCCGCCTAAAATTTGAACGTCGTAATGCCGTTCCCCTAAAGTTCGCTTTGCTGCCTCACGTACAACCGCATAAGCTTCTTTATGGATATCGTCAAGCGTTTCACCGTTTTGAAGCCTCTTTTTAAACTCTTCGGTTTTTTCACGAAGGTCAATATCAGAAAGAGCAGATATATCCTTTTCAAGCGAATTAACTTCTTCTACAACAGGACGAATCCTCTTTATTTCCTTTTCGCTGTATGAGCCGAATATTTTATCAAAAATTCCCAATTTAAAATCACCTTTTCACAGTTATAGTCGCACTACTTCTATTATATCCCAATAAACTTTTTTAAGTATATACTAAAATCTGTTTTTTGTACAGGGGGTTCAAGGTATAAATCTTTGCATCGCACAATGAATATTTGTGATATAATAAATATACTTTACGAAGATGGAGATGTTGAGTATAGAAAATACTGTTATGGACATTAACGCTTTGCTTGGATACGATGATAGCATTTATATAGTGAAAATAAATACAAAAAAATGAGCCGGCTCAATCCGGCTCATTTTTAATAATCTATACCTACTTCTTAAGCTTAAACATTCCCACCAAATTATCAAGCGTTTCTGCTTGGCTTGAAAGTTGTTGTGATGCCGACGCTGTTTCTTCAGATGTCGAAGAGTTGTTTTGAACAACGTCTGTAATTTGTGAAAGACCAACTGCAACCTGGTTAACCGCTTCCGCCTGAGACTCAGATTCATGAACTATTTCGAGAAGAATGTCTGCAACTTCGCCAACTTCTTTAACAATAGTTCTAAGAGCTTCCGCTGTTTCATTTGCGATTTTCGTTCCTTCGTTAACTTTAGCAATAGATTCTTCGATAAGGCCTGAAGTTTCCCTTGCAGCGTCTTGGCTTCGGCCGGCGAGACTTCTAACTTCTTCTGCTACAACTGCAAAGCCTTTACCATGTTCGCCTGCGCGTGCAGCTTCAACAGCGGCGTTAAGAGCGAGTAAGTTAGTTTGGAAAGCGATGTCGTCAATAACTTTAATGATTCTTGAAATGTTATCTGAAGAATCTTTAATGCCTTCCATTGACGCAAGCATTTTCTCCATGTCTTTATCGCCTTTTGCAGCATTATCTCTTGAATGTTCAGAAAGTTCATCAACATTTTTGATGCTTTCCGTATTTTTCGCAACATTCTCGCTAATCGTAAGAACTGTTGCATTAAGCTCTTCAACAGAAGCCGCTTGTTCGCTCGCGCCCGTTGCAAGCTGCATAGAGCTGTCTGAAATATGTCTTGCGCCCGAAGAAACCTGCTCAGAAGCTGCATAAATTTCGCCAACGATACCGTTAAGCGTATCGAAAATATTGTTAATTGCGATTTTAATGTTTGAGAAGCTTCCGACATATTCGCGCGTTATAGCTTGGTCTAAGTTATTATTAGATAATTCTTGAAGGACAAGCGAAATTTCTTCGATATATGTTGACATATTGTCCATAGTTTCATTAACGTAATTTTTAAGTTCAAGGAAATCTCCTTGATAGTCGCCTGTAACTCTTCTTTCAAATATACCGCGTGATAAATCAGACATAACAGAATCAACTTCGTGGATCGGATCTCTGACAGCGACAACAACTTTGTTTAAGTCAGCCATAAGGGTATTCCAGTCGCCTTTATATTTATCAACTTCAATTTTGTAAGAAAGGTTACCGTTTGCCGCGTTATGAGCAAGTTCGCCAATTTCATGCGCAACAGATGTCATGTTATTTCTAAGAAGGTTAAGTTTTTCATTAAGCACGGCTTTTTTGCCGGGCAATTTTGGAATGTCAGATGCAAAGTTACCGTCCCCAAAGTCGCCCATTACATTAAGAAGCAAAATAACTTCATTTACAAGGCTGCCTGAAAGCTCATTAATGCTTTCTGCAACTTCTTTATAAGAGCCTGAGAAGTGAGATATGTCAACTCTTGCCTCGATGTCACCTTCGGCAGTAAACGCATTGCCCAATTCATTCAGGTCATGAACAAGCGTGCTTATTGCATTAACAACTTCCGAGAAGCTTTTCGCCATAAGGCCGACTTCGTCATGGGTTGATGTGTCAATGTTAACGTTAAGATTACCTTCTGCGACATTTTCAGCAACTTCGGCAAGCTTTTTAATTGGTTTTTCTATAAGACTGGAAATAGCAAACGCAATTACCATCGCAAGTATGACGATTACGACTGCAATGATTATAAGCGTATACATAGTTCTTGTTGCCGTATCCTTAGCTTCTTGGATTGCTTCGTTTCTGTTTGCGTCTGCAACATCAGCAAGCTCACCGGAATACCTTACGAGATCCGCAGAAATTACTGCGCCGACATTTGAAATAATATAAAGCGCACCTTCCAAATCCCCTGCTGCTGCTGCTTGATTAACAGCATTTAAGACATTCGTCTGATAATCTGCAATTGTTTCGCGCAAAAGAGCCACTTGGTTACGTCTGAAAACAACGTCTAACCCCATATTAGCCTGTACGTCAAGAATAGAATCATAAACGTTAAGATACCTGAGCATTTCATTATAAGACTGCATCGCTTCGTTATGGATTGAAGGGAGGGCGCTCCTGTCTTCAAGAGCCGCCTGAGCCGCCATAGACATAACAAGACGCCTCGTTTCCCTCAAATAAGACCTCATTTCAAGCAAGTTATTTCTTGCGGCAGCGGGAACTTCAATAGCAAATTCATAATTACTATCAATATTTCTAACGTCAATAATCGCTATTACGGCAAGAATTATAACAAGTAAAATTATAACCATGAAACTAAGAATGAGTTTTGCTTTAATCTTTAAATTTTTAAACCAATTCATAAGTTTTTAGCATAAGCAGAATAATTTGCTTGTACGCAAATTCTGATAATGCTTACCTCCCTTTCTTTTACATTTTATGTTAATTGAGGTTGAAATTTTATATAACTTGTATTATATGCTAATATAAAGCTATTAGTCAATAGCAATAACGTTAATTTTTACTATATTTGCTGTTTTATTATAGATAGCATATTCTTTAAGCGCATAGTATAATTAAAACTCAAAAACAGTTTAAAGAATTAAGTATAAAAATAAATCTAACAAAAGGAAGGGGATGTCATGCTAACAATCCACGAAATAAAGGATGCAGTTGAAAAAAATTGCGCCGGAATATCCCATAAAACAAGTTCAGCTATTTTGGATCTTACGCTGATGGACTTGCGAATCCGGGAAGTGATATTGATGTTATAGTAGAGTTTTCAGAATGGCCGGTTTCATTATGGACTTACTGCGGCTTCCGGCAAGTATCATCTGATTTTCTTAATATAAAAGTGGATATGATTAGATATCCTTTTTCAAAAGAAACACCAAAAAATTTGACTATCCAGAAAGTAGTGAAATTATAGGGTTGAACAAGTCAGAAGAAATATCGTAATCGCCAAGAAAATATTAAAAGAAATTTTGAAAGAAAGCAACGCTTAATTAACCGCCTCAAGTGCAGCATGCGCCCTTGAAGCCGCATTTGAATCCGGATAGTTTTCTAAAACTGCGTTAAAATGCGAAATTGCCGCTTCTGTGTTTCCGAGCGCCACCTCCGAGCTTCCTAAGTAGAAATAGATATTTGCAAGGTCTGCGCCTAAAGCACGTGAAAATCTTAGCGCACTTTGAAGCGAAGCTCTCGCGTCTAAATAGTTCCCTGCATTAAATGCTGAAATGCCGTCATTATAGAACCTTGAAGCTGTGTAGTTGTAAGTCGCTTCTATAATTTCTTCAGCTTTTTCAAGGACATCCGCGGGAACCCCGTCGAGGCTTGTATTATAGATAATTTCCGCGGCGCCGACTAAGTTCCCGGCATCCAAAAGCCACCCCGCCGATGTTACAGACTGTATGTTGCCAAAATGAGAAATCTGCTCTGATTGAGAGGCAATTATTGTTTCAAGATTTTCGATCAAACCTTCCAACTCATATATTTGATCTGACATTTCCGCTCTCGTAGTTTGATATGATTCATTAAGTGCAACAAGCTCGTCCGCAAGCTCGCCTGCGCGCTGCGCCTCATTTTGGACAATCGCAGGTACTATAAGCGCGTACATTACCAAAATCGCAATTACGACACCGATTGACAAAAAAACTATATCATTAAAGAGTCTTGTTTTCTTTTCGTTGCCTTTTATAGCCGTCCGCGCCTCAACAAAAGGCGGCTCTGAAGATGGCGCAGCAGATAAGTCGTCCTTCGCTTTGCCAATTGGCTGACCGCCCGCCGATGCCTTCATTTTAACACCTGTAATAACTTTACAGTATCTAACGGCTGTTTCATTACCTTCGTCAATTAAAATAACCCGGTCTATGAACGCTAAAGCCAGTTCAGAATTTCTTTTAAGCAGGTATAGAAATGCTAATAAATTAAGGGCGCTGACAAAATTCGGGCTAAGTTCAATAGCGCGTTTAAGCTGTATAATAGCCAAGTCATCATCAGTATTAGAAATATATTCAAGCGCCATATTATAAGCGCGAACAGCTTCATCAAGACGCTCATATCCACTTGTGTTTTTATGAATATCTTCCAAATAAAATTTTGCCCGGTTATCTTTCTTCTGATAGTTATCACTTATGACCCAATGTTTAACAGCATCACCAACGAGGCCAATTTCCAAGTAAATAAGACCCAATAAATTTCTTGCGTATGAGTTTTTCTTGTCTATTCTAAGGCTTTCGGTAAGAGTTAATATCGCGCCTGATAAGTTGCGGTTTTGAGCCTGATAGAGGCCTTTGTTGTATAAAATAGACGATAAATCAAGAAGTGAATTTCGCATCTCAGTTTCTGCTCTGCCGATTATAAACGCCTCCCTTAAACTGTTTTGGGTGTGTTTTCTGCGAGTTTGGAAATGACTTCGATAATATCTCTAAGTTCGTCATTATAAAGCGAACTTTCCACTTCCTCCATAGTCATAACAGGTTGGTAATTTTTCATTTCTTCTGAAAAGTTAAGCATTTATTATCCCACCTTATTTAAAATATAAGACCGCAAATCTCCAAGTAAATATAGCGACCCTGCAACTAAAATTACATCATCATCGTCCGCATTATCATACGCTATGTCGAATGCCTTTTTGGGATTAGCTTCGGCGATTACTTTTTTGACCAAATAAAGCGGTCGTTCTAGTTCTTTTTTTAATTCACCAACAGTTAATGCACGATCAATTAATGCTTCAGTCACAATAATTATATCCGCAGCAGCGGCAAGTTCTTCAAGCATTTCACTGTATTGCTTATCTGATAAAATCCCAACGATAAGTGTAATTTTCTTATCTTTAAAGTGCGCGGCAAATGTCTCTTTAACGCTTTTTGCACCTGCGACATTATGAGCTCCGTCAAGTATTACAGCGGGCTTTTCAGAAACGACTTCCATTCTGCCCGCCCAATGCGTTTTAGACAACGCCCGAAGAACAGCCTCATCGCTTAAATCCACAACATGATCACGCATAGCGCTCACGCATAAAAGCGTATTCGCCGCGTTAAATATTTGATAATCGCCAATCATACTTAAGTTTATATTTTCATAGTCAAAATGCTCGCAGTGCGCCGAAAAGCTTGTACCTTTTAAGCTTCGACTTTTAATTTCGGTTTTAATTCCATTTTGCGCGTAGTAAACCATGGCATTATGAAAATCGGCCTTTTTCTTAACGACATCAAAAACTTCAGGAGGATTCGTAAACAAAACAACCGGCCTGTTATCTTTAATTATCCCCGCTTTTTCAGCAGCAATTTCAGGAAGTGTATTACCCAAAAGGTGCATATGGTCAAAGCCTATTGATGTTATAACTGTAAGCTCGGGCTTTTCAATAACGTTAGTCGAATCAAGCCGTCCGCCGAGACCAACTTCGATTACTGCATAATCCACATTAAGCTTATAAAAATGATTAAACGCCGCAATTGTAAGCGTTTCAAAAAACGACAGAACAGTTGATGACTTAAAAACAGCCTCCGATGCTTTTTGAACTTCGGAAATTTCATAAGCCATATCATCATCTGATATCATTTCGCCGTTAATTTTAATGCGCTCGTTATATTTTTCAATATGCGGTGATGTGAACATCCCGACTTTAAAGCCTGCTTCGATAAGTATTTGATTTATCATCGCGCAAGTTGAGCCCTTGCCGTTTGTGCCCGCAACATGTATCGTTTTGATTTTATTTTGAGGCATGTCAAGATATTTGAGTATTTCAAGTAAAGATTCTTTATTCTTTTTCGTGTCAAGCGTATATATCTTTTCAAGATATTCCATTGAATCAATGTAGTTCATAGCACTCTCCGAATATGGTTTAATAATCATAATATTTCCCAAATACACTATAGCATAAATAAATGAAATCAGTCAACAAAAAGAAGTGAAGAACTAAAAAAGTTAAAAAACTAAAGAGCTAAAAAACTCGGCAAACGAAGCGTTTGCCGAGAACACAAATATAGATATTCAAAGTCAGTTAGAAAATTCACTCATTATTTTCTTAACGGTAGTAATTTGCTTAACTTTATGAACATTTTCGCCGCAGAATATTAAGCCTTCTTTTAACTTGCCGCCGGCTGAATTTATAAGCGCCTTTGTTATGCAATACGGCGTCGTTAAAGGGTTGCATCCGTTTATGCAGTTGGAGCACTCAAACGAGGGCCTCACATTATCAACAAGCTTTTTAATAAATTCATTGTTAAGCGCCCGACCGGGAAGCCCCACAGGGCTTTTTACGATTGATACATCTTCTATTCCAGCGTTAACATAAGCAAGTTTAAAGTTTTCATGCGCGTCACACTCTTCTGTCACGGCAAACCTTGTGCCTAACTGAACGCCCGAACAGCCTAAGTTCATATAGCGCTCTGCGTCCTCTCTGTCAAAAACGCCGCCGCCGAACACTGTAGGAACCCGCCTGTCGTATTTTTCTTCGAATTTCGAAATGTTATCGATTATATCTTTAAGGCTTTCGTCAAAATCAGCATCTTCTTCCAATTGCTGGGCGGTAAAGCCTAAATGTCCGCCTGCTTTCGGCCCTTCGACAACGACCATATCGGCAGTTTTGCCATAGCGTTTATCCCATGCGCTGAGCAAAATATTAGCCGCCTTGACCGAAGATACGATAGGCGCGATTTTGATTGCTGAATTTTTAACAAGCTCGGGCAAGTTAATCGGAAGCCCAGCGCCCGACACTATCAAATCAGCTTTATTTTCGATACAGCATTTAACGTACTCAGCATAATTGCTTGCCGCGCACATAATATTAACGCCGATAATGCCGCCTTTTGCAATTTCTTTCGCTTTTTTAATATGATGCGCAAGCGCTTCAAGGTTCGTTTTAAGCGGATTCGATGCAAATCCTTCCCAGTTATATCCCGGTTGTGCCGCAGAAATGATTCCAACGCCGCCTGCACCCGCAACAGCGCCCGCAAGGCTTGAAAGGCTTATACCAACGCCCATCCCACCCTGAATTACGGGGATTTTAGCTATAAGTCCATTAATTGAAAGTTCTTTTAGTATCATGTGGATTCTCCTTTGTTGATTACAACTGGTTGTAAAATTCATTAACATTCATTTCATTTTTAGAGCAAATATCCTTTGCGATACTTTGAAGAGTTCCAATTTTAATCGGTTTATGATGGCATTTCACTTTGACCAAAATGACATTTAATCGCATCGCGAAGCGCACTCGGCAATTCTGTATAGTCATCACATTGAGTATATATCGAATGACCTACTGCTTTTGCTTCATAGCCACCGTCAAATGGCTCGGTTACAGTAAAAATTATTTCACCTGTCATGATCTCACTCCTTCACAACGGCAAATGAAAGCTCACCGCTTACGCATAGTTTATCGTTTACATATCCCGCGCTTTTCACAAAGTAAAAAACGCTTTTTTGCTTTATCAGTTCTGTTTTAAAAACTATAACATCACCGGGCAGAACTTTACCTTTAAATTTTGCGTTTTGGATGCCTGTGTAATACGGAGTTGCGTCTTCTTCGGGATTGATTAAAAGGCATGCCGACTGTGCCATCATTTCGCATAAAATAACGCCCGGCACAACAGGATTTCCCGGAAAATGCCCCTTAAGAAAAAATTCATCTCCACGTACAGCATATTTCGCGACCGAAACGCCGTCTACAAGCTCTGCCTCATCAATTAAAAGCATCGGCTCTCTGTGAGGCAATATTTTTTTTATCCCATCTTTATCCATTTTATACCTCTAGCTTCTTAAAAAGTATGCCTGCATTATGCCCGCCGAATCCTAGTGAAATCGACAATGCTTTGTCAATATCACATTTTCTTGCGATATTTGGAACATAGTCAAGATCACAATCCGGGTCAGGTTCTTTATAGCCCGCAGTTGGAGGAATAATTCCCGTTTCAATCGCTTTAATAGCCGCGATTGCTTCTGCGCCGCCTGCCGCTCCCAACATATGTCCAACCATTGATTTTATCGAACTGACTGGAATTTTGTACGCATTATCACCAAAAACCTGTTTTATCGCGTACGTTTCAGCTTTGTCATTGAGTGGCGTGCTGGTTCCGTGCGCGTTTACATATGTCTTTTGATCTGGTAAAGTATTCGCTTCTTTGAACGCAAGCTCCATCATCTTAATAGTGCCGACCGCGTCCGGATGCGGCGCGGTGATGTGATGCGCATCGCATGTGTTGCCATAGCCTATTATTTCACAATATATTCTCGCATCGCGATTTTTCGCGTGTTCATATTCTTCTAAAATTATAACTCCCGCGCCTTCGCCCATTATAAAGCCGTTTCTTCTTAAATCAAACGGCATCGAAGCATTATCAGGGTCATCAGATGTCGAATGTGCAAGCGCCGTCGTAAAACCGCCCAGTCCTAAATTCGTAATTGAAGCTTCACAACCTCCTGTAATAATTGCATCGGCATAACCATGCTTAATCACGCGAAATGCCTCGCCAATTGAATGCGTCGCCGTTGCGCAGGCAGAAATAATTGGAAGATTAACTCCTCTCGCATTATGCTTAATTGCGATAAGACCCGCACTAATATTTGCAATCATCATAGGCACGACAAAAGGTGATACTCTGTCCGCGCCTTTAGCCATCATAACTCCTACTTGATTCACCATCGTTGAAAGCCCGCCGATCCCGGAGCCGACATAAACGCCTAACCGCTCCGGGTCAATTTTGCCCTCTATCCCGCTTGATTCAACAGCTTGTGCAGCTGCCGCCAATCCATATTGGGCGTATAAATCGGTCCGCTTAACTTCACTTTTTTCTATATAATCAGCCGCTTTGAAATCTTTAACTTCCGCGACGACCTTTGCTTTCATATCTGATGCGTCAAAGCGAGTTATACTGCCAAATCCATGCTTCCCGCTTGTAATCCCGTTCCAAAAAGAATCAACATCATTTCCGACAGGGGTTATCGCGCCAAGTCCCGTAATAACGACTCTTTTCATATGCACATTCCTCCGTCAACTTTTATAACTTCACCCGTTATGTATGATGCCGAATCAGACGCTAAAAACGCAGCCAAACTTGCCACATCCGCGGCACTTCCCATGCGTTTAAGCGGTATGTTATTTTTCATATTCGCAACTATTTCCTCAGGAAGTGAAGCAGTCATATCAGTTTCGATAAAACCGGGGGCGATAGCATTGCAAGTTATGTTTTTACCCGCAAATTCCCGAGCTGTTGATTTAGTAAGACCGATAAGCCCTGCTTTTGATGCAGAATAATTCGCCTGCCCGATATTGCCCGCAATGCCGATTACAGATGAGATATTAATAATCCTACCGGCTTTTGACTTCATTAAATAGCGCGCCATATGCTTTGTGAAGTTAAACGCGCCTTTTAAATTCACGTTAATAACATCATCAAAATCAGACTCGCTCATCATAAGGATCAACCCGTCTTTTGTAATACCCGCGTTGTTTACTAATATGTCAACACTTCCGAAATCTTTAGCAATTTGACCACAAACTTCTTTTGACTGCACAAAATCAACGACGTTACATTCATACGCCTTTGATTTAACGCCCAAAGCTTCCGCTGATTCAACCGTAGCCGTTTCATCAACTTTAAGATCAATAATCGCCAAATTTGCGCCAAGCTTTGCAAATTCCAAAGCAATTTCACGGCCTATGCCGCGTGATGCGCCTGTTATGACAGCTGTTTTATCATTAAGCACTCATACCACCTACTCTGTTTGCAGTCTCTTCAAGAGTTTGTGCGTTGTATACGTTGTATGTTTCGACTTGTTTGTTAATTTTTTTGATAAGACCGGTAAGCGTTTTACCCGGGCCGACTTCGATAAACGTGTCATAGCCGTCACGAATCATATTTTCGATCGTTTTCTGCCATAGCACAGGACTGTTTACTTGTTTTGCAGAAAGCTCTTTAGGGTTTTCGTATACTTCACCGGTTACATTTGAATAAAGCGGCACTTCCATATCGCCAAATTCCATTTCTTCCAAGTATTGTTCAATTTCACTTCTAGCTTTATCCATAAGCGGGCTGTGGAATGCGCCGCTTGCCGCAAGCTTTATAACTTTTCCGCAATTCGAGCTAACATGAGCTTTAAGCTCCTCCGCGCCGGAGGCTGAACAAGCAACAACAACTTGGTTCGGGCAGTTAAAGTTGGCAGGATGAGCGCCTTCGATTTTATTGCAAATTTCGATAACTGCTTCTTCACTAAGGCCTATAACGGCGAACATGCCGCCGCTGTGTAAAAGCGCACATTGGTGCATTGCCCTGGCACGAAAATTAACATAATCAAGCCCTTGCTCAAGGTTTAAAAGACCGCTTTGAACAAGGCCCGGAAGTTCGCCAAGCGAAAAACCGGCAAGGCCGTCAGGATAAATCCCTTTTGATTTAAGTGCCTCAAGAGCCGCTAAGTCTGCCACAAACAGGCATGGTTGTGCGTTTATTGTCAAATTTAGCTCCTCTTGAGGGCTTTCAAACGTAAGTTTTTTAATATACTCACCGGCTGTGTCAAAAACTTCTTTTGCTGACTCAAAATCATTATAAAGTTCCATCCCCATTCCCGGCTGCTGTGCGCCCTGGCCGGGAAATACAAATGCTATTTTTCTCATTTTACTGACACCTCATTGATTATTTTTTTGCTGTTTGTTACTAAATCATCGATTATCTCTTTCGCGCTCTGCTCGTTCTTTACAAGCCCCGCGATTTGCCCTGCCATAAAGCAGCCGTTTGCTATATCGCCGTCCACTGCGGCCAGTTTTAATGCTCCCGCGCCGAATTTTTCAAGTTCTTCGGCGGTTGCAGTACCATCATATTCCTTTTTATGGAACGTTTTCGAGAAGATGTTTTTAAGTGCGCGGACAGGATGCCCGATTGTTTTACCGGTTGCTATTGTGTCGATATCTTTAGCTTTTAGCACCATGTTTTTGTAGTTTTGGTGAATAGTACATTCTTTTGCTACCAAAAACCGAGTTCCAAGCTGAACGCCGGACGCGCCAAGCATAAACGCAGCGGCGACGCTGCGTGCATCAGCCAAACCACCTGCCGCAATTACCGGAACATTAACAGTGTCAACAACTTGAGGTAAAAGCGCCATCGTCGTAAGTTCTCCGATATGTCCTCCGGCCTCCATTCCTTCGGCAATTATTGCTGCCGCGCCGTTTCTTTCTGCGATTTTCGCCATAGCAGTTGAAGCAACAACCGGGATAACTTTTATCCCTTTTTCTTGCCAAAGAGGCATATACTTAGCGGGGCTTCCCGCGCCAGTTATAACGATCTCAATGTTTTCATCAGCCGCGGCCTGAGCCACTTCATCAACATAGGGGCTCATAAGCATTACATTCAACCCAAAAGGCTTATCCGTAAGCTTTTTCGCCTTCCGAATTTCACCTTTAACATAATCGGGAGGCGCATTACCTGCTGCAATTATGCCAAGCCCGCCTGCGTTTGAAACGGCAGATGCCAAAGACGCATCCGAAACCCAAGCCATTCCTCCTTGAAAAATTGGGTATTCGATATTACAAATATCACAAACAACTGTTTTAAACATATATTGCTCCCTCAATATAGATGCCGCGTTTTTTACGCCTCTTGCGATTTGATTACTTCCATAACCGCGCCTATATCAGTTATTGATTTGTTCATTTCGATTGTGACGCCGAATTCTTCTTCAATTTCCATAACGAGTTGGACGGTGTCGAGTGAATCAAGGTCAAGTTCCTCAAAGGTTGTAGCTTCCGTAACTTCTAAGCTGGGATCATCTTTATAGTTTCTAAGCACTTCTGTAATTTTTTCAAGCATAGTATTTGTCTCCTTTTTCATTAAAATTTACTGCCAAGTTAATTTATATGAACCGTCATTTAAGTTTTATTCCCAAACTATGACGCAAGTTCCGGTTGTAAGTCCCGCTCCAAAGCCTGCCAGGACTATAGTATCTCCTTTATTAATCTGATTACTTTGAGCCATCTCATCAAGTAAAACAGGTATCGAGGCTGACGACATGTTGCCGAATTTGTCGATATTAATAGGGAATTTCTCCGTTGGCTGCTTGAGTCTCAAACGCGCCGCGTCTATTATGCGTTTATTTGCCTGATGCAGAACGAAATGGTCTACATATTTCGCGTTTATGTTAAGCTTCTCAAGCGCTTCGACTATTTCATCGCTTATCGTCTTAACTGCAAACTTAAACACTTCCTGCCCCTGCATTTCAACAAAACCATGAGGCAGCTTATTTGCTGCAAACGGGCTGTTACCCATTCCCGATTTCATATAAAGCGGCTCTGTCGTGCCGTCGGCTGTAAGCTTTGTATACTTGACCGAATCTCCCTCTGTCACAACGCACGCACCCGCGCCATCTCCAAACAGTATGCAAGTGTTTCTATCCGTCCAGTCAACCATCCGGGACATCATTTCCGCGCTGACAATCAGAACGTTTTGAGCAAGGCCCGATGTAATATAAGCATTTGCAACTTCAAGAGCGTAAATAAACCCGCTGCAAGCTGCGTTTAAATCAAAAGCAGGACAGTTAGCGCCGATTTTTTGTAAAATATCCGTCGAAAGCGTTGGAGTTATAAAATCACCGCTGACAGTTGTACCGATTACTAAATCTATATCAGAAGCGTTAATTCCTGCGCGTTCTATCGCCATCTTGCCGGCTTTAGCCGCCAAATCGTTAATAGTCTCATCAGTAATAACACGTCTGTTTTTAATTCCCGTCTTGGAAATTATCCATTCATCACTTGTATCTAAAAATGACGCCAACTCATCATTTGAAACAATCCTTTTAGGAATTGCACTGCCTGTGCCGATAATTTTAATCCCCATATTCCACCACCCTGATAAAGGGAAATTTCCCCTCAACAATTATAGACAGTAAAAACTGAGTTTGGTTGCGAAGGTTTTGGAATTTTTTTCGATTTTTTTGGCAAGAAAAAAACCGAACCCAAGTAGGTTCGATTCTTTTTTTTGACGAACAAATCTCACGCCACTTTCTCAGAGTAATTGACAACCGCAATTTCTGCCAGAGAGTACGTAAGAGCTTTTACAATTTGCTCAATTCTTCTTACGGTTATCCCATCATAAACGACCTCGCCGCACTGGTCACATTTTTGGCAAGGAACATTCTTAATAATAATCATGCTAGAACCTAGATCTACAAAATGATTTGTAGAGCCATCCTCAAGCATACCTTTGCAGAAAAAGCATGCCACTTTAATCAACCGCCTTTCTTTTTCTATAAATAATCATCCCATTTTTCAAACGTAAGATAGTAAGCAGTAATTAACCATAAGCTGCTCCCATCGGTTCCTGCTACAATGTGCAGCGGCCTATTTTTTGAAACAAAATTTAAAATCAATGCGCAGGGATAGGGATACGAGTTCGGGTATATATCACCATTCATTATTGCCGACAGATATCATCGTATTCAATGTTACGCTCATGCAGCCTATTGGTAAAATGTTTTGTCACTTTTATTGTTTCATCTCGACACAATATTTTCATTAGCTCAATATTAATCAAAGTATAAAACACCTTTCAAAAATTGTACGGGAGATACTTTCAAAATTTCAGCTTTTCAAATCGTCAGCTTTTTAAACTCAACTCCACTCTCCAAGCCTCAACCAACCTCTCCAAGCTCCAAGCGGCATTAGCCGGACTGGTGGACGGAACATAGCATACAGTAACAGGCAGGTCAAGGTTCTTGCACAAACTATATGCCTTCTTGCCATTACACAGTATCTTCGTAATAGGTTTATCAACTATAAGCGTTGCAATATCATTATAAACAGGCTTTCGTATCGTCGAATCATCTGAGCCAACTATCTCACATTCTGCCAATACATCCCATATCGCAATGCCGATTCCAAGCAGCAGCTTCTTTTTATCTTCAATTGACTTAGGAACCTGCAATCCTAAACATTCTGCAATCACCAACCAAAAGCGGTTGCGAGGATGTGAGTAGTAAAAGCCTGCTTCACGAGACTTAACACTTGGCATAGTTCCAAGTATTAGGGTATGTGAAAGTTCGTTTGATATTGGAGGGAATGAATGAATAACCGGGTCGGTATCTTGGTTTTTACCAATCACTTAGAATCTCTCGTTTCTGCGTATTAGTTCACGTAACTTCTCAATGCTTAATGCACTTTTCATATTTCTAATTATATCACAAACCCTTTATCGGTACAACGCTTATTGATAGCATAGTTTTTAAAGCATCTAGGAATGATAAGTAGTGGGATGAGGTGATTTAATTTGGCAGAAATTCTAATGCGAGTTTCGTTAGGGTTTGTAATACTATTAGTTCTGATTAGAATTATCGGCAATAAGCAGCTAGGGCAGTTAAATGTGTTTACTTATATTTCAGGGATAGTAGTCGGGAGCATGCTTGGCGATATAATCTTGCATAGTGATATAGAATTTTGGAGCTCTATTTTGGGAGTCGTCCTTTGGGTAGCGCTTGCGATCTGTGTGGAGTTTGTATCTTTAAAAAGCATTAAATTTAGAGAGTTGTTTGACGGACAGCCGATTATTCTTATTAAAAAAGGCGAAATCATATATTCCGCACTTAAAAAAGAGCGGCTAAATGTTGATGACCTAACAATGATGCTCAGAACAAATAACGTTTTTTCCGTGTCAGAAATCGATTATGCAATTTTAGAGCCTAACGGCGATTTAAGCGTTCTCAAAAAGCAAACAAACGCTAAATACATGCCAACTATGCTTATATCAGAAGGCAGAGTTATCACCAAAAACTTAGAGGAACTGGGCCTAGACAAAAGTTGGCTATGGGATGCTTTGGATGGCTTAAAGATTAAAAGTAAAGAAGAGGTTTTGTATGCGGAGATTCAGGAGGATGGTCGGATTTATGTTCAGAAAGGGTGAGTTCTAGTGACGCAGCAAGTCAAATTCTACCAAACCACTCCTCGAAAATCATATGAAAACTCATAATTCCATGCAAACGAACTTTTCAAAACCACAATACAGCACTTAAATGAATCATAGTAGACTGTAAGGATTAACAATTTTGAGACTGCCATCAACAATTTGCCCATCACTCATATCTTCTGAAAACAGTATTTTACAGCCGCTCTCCAATGCAGAGGCAAGCATTAAACAATCGTAATATGAGTAGCCGTACTTATTATTTAGGTCTATTGCGTTATAAATAATTTTCTCACTTACCAACTTAACATCACAGTATATTGTGATGCGACCAATAAATTCCTTAATCTCACTGTTTATAACTTTGTATTTCTTGATATAGACATTGGTAAACTCGTTCAATGCTTGTGTGCTTGTTAAGCATATATATTTTTTGAATAATAATATACTTGTATTGCGCTTATCTATCTCTGTTTTTGAATACAAGTACACCAGTACATTGGTATCCAGAAAAACACTATCTCGCATTTGCTTCCTCCCTGTTAAAGCTCCAATTGCTTGTATCTACTGCAGGAGGAAATAGTTTATCCCAATCAATATTTTGCTCGTCATCATTTACAACTGTGACCCTTATTCTAGTTCCAATTTTTGATTTATACATATCGGGTATTCGTATGAAACCGTTTTCAGCTGTAGTTTGAAATTGATATGCCAACATGTTAGTCACCTCATAAAATTTTTTAGCTCAATCGCAAGGTTGTTTTTAACATACCCAAACGCTTCTCCAATTTTTAAGTTGAAAAACCTCAATATAGAGATGAACCGCCTATGTCTGAATCCACGATACCAGTTTTGAATGATAATTTTTATTCATCATCATCTAAATCCTCATCATCAATCAAGCTTTGGTCAACATCATGTATAGTGATACCTATATTAAGTTTTAAATGATTTTTTATTTCCTCAGCTCGTAATTTTAGAAACTTATCGTAATCTTCATTAATAAAAGCTTGAAATGTAGCTTCATTAATAAAATGTTCTGAAAATCGAGCTTTTCCCGTGTCCTCTTTCCAACCATGTGTTTGAATGAGTTCATAAAAATAATCTCTCGTACTTTTATCTTTTATAAAAACATTTGATTCCTTTGTTAAAAACGTTTTATTAAAAATAGATTCAATTAATTCTTTATTATCTGCTTGATACTTTGCTTTTGGGAAAATATGATGCTTATCACAATCTTCAACATTTGAGCCTAGTCCAACTGTCTTATCAGAATAAAAATCCTTAGGACTACATGAATTAATAATACAAAGAATGGTGCTTGCAATGGCTCCGGTTTTTGCTTTTATAAACGCACTTGTACTCCATTTTATCCCGTCAGCAATAAAAGAAGGGGGCGAACCACCATCTATCCAACGCATTAAATGTGTATAGTCATCAGTTATTTTTTGGTCTGTTCCTTCTGTATATCTCGACGATAACGATGCGCAAAAGAAAAATGTTTTAATTTTTTGTTCGATTTCAGCCGGTTTAGGTGCGCGTAAACTTTCTATGTCCTTTTTAACATAAATTGCCGCAATTATTGGCAACATAGGCCTGTACGGTAATAATGATAAATTTTTACTACAACCACATCCAAAATTATCAAGTGTTTTTATTGCATAATCAAACCCTGAAACCGCCTTGTCCCACCATGAATCAACATCATCCTGACGGAGGTTGTCAGCGAGTTTGTTCTTTTTCGGATGAATACCTGATAATAACGCTACTGTCTGCAAAATAGCGGTTTCGTCACCGTCCAAAGCAATTCTTACAGAGTCTTCTTCCATCGCAGCTTTAAGTTTCTCACGTAAATTAATACCCGAGGGCATAAATTTTGCAACACAAATATCAAACGCTGACAATCTTAAGCCGGTAGTGTTGATAGCTTGAAAAACTTTACATATAGCATCAAGAGTTAATTCCTTAGGAAGAACGATTACCGGAAACTCATAATCAAAAAGGCTATCCAAAGTATTTTTCTAATTTCAAATCTAAAAAATCGAGAAAGTCTTTTTCATTTGGACTACTTCGTAATTCGTCTTTATAAGACTTCATCTTTTCCCTTAATGTGTCCCTGTTTTTCATAAAGTTAAGTGGCAGGAACCGTTTCTCCAGCATACTGCCAAAGTGAATCTTATGTTCCTTGTGAATAATTATATCTTCAAAATCTATATCTTCTTCGCCCCTTTGGTCAATGGAAAACAATTTATTCAAGTCTACATAGTAAGACCTATTACTAGCCAAATCTGTGTTATAAAGAGCACAGTAGCAAGAGGTTAACCTTTGCTGCCCGTCTAAAACCAAAAAATCACTTTCTGCGTCATCAGCGTGAGTTGTGCCATAAAATGGTACTTTGCCAATAAGCGGAGCTGTTTGTGAAACCTCTAACATTAACAATGAGCCTGCGGGATGATTCTTTTGAATTGAATCCAGCAACTTTTTCACCTGAGAAGGTTTCCACTTATAGCTTCTTTGAAAGGAAGGAAGTTGTATAATTCCTTTATCAATACCACTAAGCAACTCAGATATTTTTTTACGGTCTGGGCGAAAATTTGACATTCCTGTTCCCCTCCTACAGCAAAATACTTTTTAACATTACCTTTATTACGTTGGGCTTTCCTAGCAATTAAATTGAAAAACCTCAATATGGAGATGAGGGGAGTCGAACCCCTGTCCGAAAATCCTATTGCAAAAACTTCTCCCATTACAGTCGGTCTTTAAGATTTCCCGCGAGGCAGCGCAAACCGACACGCGTTACCTTTTGGTAGCTTCATAGGTTCTTTTTTTATCTCAAAGCTTTGATAAAAAAGTGCCCTGTCTTTTCGACGCCGGTTGACAAGGTGACAGGATGCCCTGTGCCGACGACGGCCTTACTAGGCCGCGAATGCTAAATTATTATTGTCTTTTCTTTTTAAAGGTTGGCAGTTTTAACGCAGTTACCGCTGCGAATGGCTATCTTTGCAATCTAAATCCCCGTCGAAACCATTACATCCCCTTGTCGCATTCACTTCGACTTCGCCGAAATAAATGACGGATATTATCATATATATTATAAGTATCGACAATTCTATTTAGAAATTTTAATACAAATTTTTAACTTTAAACTCCTTCTCAGATTCTCTTCTTTGGTCTTTTTTCGCTATAGCATCGCGTTTATCGTAAAGTTTTTTGCCTTTTGCGATTGCGATATCAATTTTTACCAAGCCGCCAACAAAGTATAACTTCGTCGCAACGATTGTGTAACCATCTTTTGTAACTGCGCCGTTTAGCTTGTTAATCTCATATTTATGAAGCAAAAGACGCTTTCTGCGCATCGGGTCTTTGTTAAAAATATTGCCGTTTGCATAGGGGCTTATGTGCAGTCCTTCAATAAACGCTTCGCCGTTTTCAATACGGACATAGCTGTCTTTAAGATTGCAGCGCCCGGCGCGAAGCGACTTAACTTCCGTGCCAAAAAGCTCAAGCCCGGCCTGATACGTCTCCTCGATAAAAAAGTCGTGAAACGCTTTTTTATTGTTCGCTATTAACTTTTGACTTTTTTTATCGTATGACATATCTCTTGCGATATCCTTTTACTCTTAGTTGGTCAATTATCATATCATAAAGCAATTTAAACTTCAAGGCCCGTGCGGAATTTGTCGGCAAATTGTCATTATTAGTTACTACTTTTGTTCCTCCATCTCTGCTTTTGCCTCATCATAATTCTGCAAAACAATACCTTCAGCATTTGCCATTTTTGCAATTACTTTATACATTTCTTTAGAATTAGTTCTAAGCGCTGTATCAGCCAATGCGATTAACAATACTTTTGCTTCATACGCCACGCTTTCTGCTCCTCTCTTCATTACATATCAGCTACCATGTCAATCAGCTCCTTTCACACTCCAACCAAGCATCACCATTGAGTTTATTATATATCAGATTGCGTATTTAGTCAATTTTCCCAACATAACTCTCAGCATACTGCCCAAACAAAATCTTACCATTTACGCTATGCTCATCAAACAAAGCATTCATCTCTTCAACAAACCCATAATATTTATCAGGGTGCTTATCCTCCTTCGGAGCATATGATCTTGACAGGTTCATTCCGATATAGGTTTCGCGATCCAAAGTCATGTCGTTTCTGAACGCTTTTTTCTCGCAAGAGCCATCGGCAAAGAATCTGTATATATATTTTGGCGGGCCGCCGTTTTCGCCTAAGCCTTTTGTGTCTATGCAATACTTTAAGCGTATCTCATAGCATTTTTTTGCAAAATCAGATGCCATATCTCTCCTGTTCCACGTTAAAACAACTTTTCTGCCGTTTTTCAAAATCCTGCGGCACTCTGCTCTAAATAACTCCATATCAAACCAGTGAAATGACTCTGCGGCGGTTATAAAATCCACACTGTTAGCTTTAAGCCCTGTGTTTTCGGCAGGCGCATTTATTGATATAAAGTTTTCAAACCCGCCTGAATCATTTTCAGCCATAAGCCTCATATCTTCATTCGGTTCTACGCCATAGACAGAGCTGCCTTTTTCTAATAAAAGACGGCTGAATATCCCTGTTCCTGAGCCAATGTCGGCTATTATGCTGCCATTTTTGAAGCCAACTTGTGAATACAGATATTCAATAAGCTCTTTAGGGTATGAGGATCTGTATTTTTTATAGATTTCTGCTCTGCCTGTGAATCTTTGCTCGTTTTTTATCATAATGCAAACCTCCTATCAGCGCATATTGTACGCAAAATCAATAGTACCCCAATACAATATGCAACATATTTCTTCATCTAAACTGAATTTTAGCTTTTGGAGTATGTCTTTTGTTTGTGGACTATAGTGCAGTTGCAGTTAAGAACCTTCTTTTTTCCGGCGAAAAAAGAAGCAAAAACGCCCTTAAGACCGACGGGGACACCCCGCCCACCCCGAATAGGGAGTGTACAGAAAGCTGACAATATTGGCTTGCGTTGGCTATCGGGCGTGCTTCGCACCGTGCCCGCCTTGCGCTTTCCGCTGCGCGGTTTTTGGTGTTGACCTGTTGCTTAAAAATGGTAATGAAGCTAAGCTGAAATGCAGGTAAAATCCTTAAGAAAAAGGTTTTGCGGGCAAGATGCGAAGCACGCCCGAAGACCTACGTAAGCCAATATCGAGAGCTGCATTACACTCCCTGTTCGGGGAGGGCGGGGTGCCCCCGCCGGTCTCAAAGGGCTTTTTTGTTACTTTTTTTGCCCCATAAAAAAAGTAAGCGGTCATTGCAGCTGCACTATAGTTTAAAAGCTATAGTACTATAATAACATAAAATATACCCAAAAAAACATCATCTTTTTCTCAAAGAGCTAAGTCAGTCTATGATTTTAATCGTGATTAGGATTAAGATAATAAACGACCTGCCAAATGGCTCTTGAAATAATTGTAAAAGTATCGTAAAATGTAAATAACAAAAATCAAACGATAAAATTCTAAGGAGAGATTCTTTTGAAAAAATTTGGCGGTATGCCTGGCGGTATGGGCGGCATGAATATGAATCAGCTTATGAAACAGGCGCAGAAAATGCAGCAGCAAATGGAAAAAATGCAGGAAGACCTTGCTGAAAAGACTTATGAAATCACTTCAGGCGGCGGCGCGGTTAAAGTTTTAATAAGCGGCAATAAAGAAATTAAAGAGCTTATAATACAAAAAGAAGTCGTTGACCCTGATGATGTTGAAATGCTTCAAGACCTTATTATGACGGCGGTTAACGAAGCTGTCCGCCAAGTTGAAGAAGCTTATCAAGCGGAGATGGGCCGCGTAACAGGTTCTCCCGGCATACCGGGGCTGTTTTAATACTACTCATGAACTACTACGGAAGCCCAATAACACAACTTATAGAAGCATTTGCAAAGCTGCCGGGCATCGGTAATAAATCCGCCCAAAGGCTTGCTTTTCATGTTATTGACATGCCTTATGAAAAAGCTGAAAACCTTGCAAACGCTATACTTACAGCAAGAAGCAGTATCAAATACTGCTCACTATGCTGTAATTTCACTGATAAAGACCCTTGCGGCGTTTGCTCAAGCGCTAAACGCGACAGCTCTATTATAATGGTTGTTGAAGACCCGAGGGATATGGCGGCATATGAGCGAACGGGTGAGTTTAAAGGGCTGTATCATATTTTACACGGCGCGATCTCGCCTATGAATGGCGTTGCGCCTGCGGATCTTAAAGTTAAAGAGCTGCTTGAAAGGCTGAGAAGTGATACAGTCAGTGAAATAATCGTCGCGACAAACCCAAACGTTGAAGGCGAAGCGACTGCTATGTATTTGAGCAAGTTAATTAAACCGCTTGGAGTTAAAGTTACAAGAATCGCCCACGGCGTACCTGTCGGCGGCGATATTGAGTACGTTGACGAAGTTACGTTATCAAGAGCTTTAGAAGGGCGCAGAGAGCTGTAAAAAAATAAGAAGCCCTGTTTTGGGCTTCTTATTTTACATCGGGTAATCAATTAGTCTTCACTGTTTCCGCCGCCGCCTGATTTTTGCTTTTTGTTATTATTGTTCTTTTTGTCCTGCATTTGCGTTACCTCCATCGTACTTATTAAGTAATTTTTAATTGCAAGACTATTATTTTACGCTTTGGAAGAAAATATACATAATAATTTCAAATTTTTAGGAGGATGAAAAAATGGGAGATATGATGTACGCGCTAGTTAAAAGTAAAGCCGAAAAAGGACTTTGGCTCGAAAAAGTGCCCGTGCCGGATACAGGCGCGGACGATGTAAAAATTAAAATACGCAAAACGTCTATTTGCGGAACGGATGTTCATATTTATAATTGGGATGAATGGTCTAAAAAGACGATAAAAGTTCCTATGACAGTCGGGCATGAGTTTGTTGGTGAAGTTTGCGAAGTCGGCGCAAATGTTAAAGATGTTAAAATTGGCGATGTTGTAACAGGCGAAGGGCATATTGTCTGCGGTATTTGCAGAAACTGTAGAAAAGGCGCTCAGCATCTTTGTCACAATACGTTCGGCGTCGGTGTAAACAGAACAGGAGCGTTTGCAGAATATCTCGTTATACCTAGTACAAATGTTTGGAAGTGCTCCGATAAAATTAATGAGGATTTATATTCCTGCTTTGACCCGTTTGGAAACGCGGTTCACACTGCTTTATCATTTGACTTAATCGGAGAAGACGTGCTTATTACAGGTGCGGGGCCAATCGGCATTATGGCTGTAGCTGTTTGTAAATACGCGGGCGCACGAAATGTCGTAATAACTGACGTGAATGACTACCGTTTAGACCTCGCTAAGGAAATGGGCGCGGATGCGGTTGTTAACGTTGCGAAAGAAAAAATCAAAGATGTGTTCCCAAAACTTGGCATTAAACACGGCTTTGACGTTGGGCTTGAAATGAGCGGCGTTCCGTCAGCGTTCGCTGAAATGATTGAGCTTATGTATAATGGCGGAGGAATTGCGCTTCTTGGCATACCTTCATCCGAAACAAAAATTGACTGGAATAAAGTAGTATTTGGCGGGCTTAAAATCAAAGGCATTTACGGACGTGAAATGTACGAGACATGGTATAAAATGCAGGCAATGCTTGAAAACGGGTTAAACATTGACAAAATAATAACCCACCGCTTTGATGTCAAAGACTTCGAAAAAGGCTTCGACGCAATGATTTCGGGGCAGTCAGGTAAAGTTGTTTTAGATTGGACTAATATTTAAACTATGATCCATCAACTACCCGAGCAGCTGATTAAAAATTTAAAGCAATCAGGAGTGTCTGAAGCGTCTGAAATACAGGCAGCGGCCGTTCCTGCAGCGGTGACCGGCAAGGACTTAATTACCGTGTCGCCAACAGGAACGGGCAAGACTCTCGCGTTTTTAATACCTGTCTTTTTGATGCTGTCTGATGATGTTAAGAAGCTGCAGGCAGTGATTCTTGCGCCAACACATGAGCTTGCTGTACAAATTAAGCGCGAAGCGGATATACTATACGAAGGAACAAATGTAAAATCCGCGCTGATAATCGGCGGGGCGAACATAAAGCGTCAGCTTGAAGCACTTAAAGAAAAGCCTCAAATAATCATAGGAAACGCAGGTCGGATAATCGAGCTTTGCAGTATGAAAAAACTTTCGCTTCATTTTGTGAAGACGATTGTCATTGATGAAGCGGACAGAATGTTAAACGAAAAAAACTTAGAACAGGTTAAATCAATTGTAGATTCAACGCTAAAAGACCGCCAGCTCATGTTTTTCTCGGCATCAATGGATAATAAGGCGACCAAAATCGCTAACAGCCTCTCGAAAGATGCCGAAATAATAAATATAAGCAAGTCGAAAAAATTGCCTGACACAATCGAGCATATTTATTTTGAATGTGATAAGCGAGATAAAATCGAAATTTTGCGAAAAGTAATACATGCGCTTAATATTAAAAAAGCGATTGTGTTTTCGGGCAATCAAAACGAGGCTGAAAACATCTCTAAACGGTTAAACTATCACGATATAAAAGCCGCTTCTCTTTGCGGGGCGGGTCTTAAAGAAGAAAGGCGGCTTGCACTTACAGCTTTTCGCGAAGGACGAATCACAGCCTTATCCGCAACTGATTTAGCGGCAAGGGGGCTTGACATAAAGGGCGAAGTTGCCGTATTCTGTACTTCTGTGCCGTCGGATTCGGATGTATATTTACACAGAGCCGGGCGCACAGGCAGAATGGGTAAAAGCGGTCTATGCGTAACAATCGCGTCCCTAGATGAAGTATATAAGTTGAAGCGCATACAAAAATCGCTTGACATTAAAATAGTAAAACGTGAAGTTTCAAAAGGAGTTATATCATGACGTTAAAAGAAAGGCTTAAAAATCCTTATACAGTGTTGGCGATTGTATTTATTTATACGATTGCGTTTGCATTCATAGTTGATACGCCGCAAAATATTTTTGACGGGATAATAGCAATTATCGAATCGCCGGATGTACTTTTGACGGATTATGTCGCGGTGGGCGGCGTGGGGGCTACTTTAGTTAATTCAGCTTTAGTTTGTCTGCTGATTATCGGATTTTTAAAGCTTAACAAAGTTCAGCCTATTGGCTCAACGGTAATGGCTATATGGACTGTGGCGGGCTTCGCGTTTTTTGGCAAAAACATACTTAACATTTGGCCGATTATAATTGGCGTTTGGCTATGCGCTTTAATTCGCAAAGTGCCGTATTCAAAATACGCAGCAATGTCAATGCTTTCAACTGCCATGTCGCCTATTGTCAGCAAAGTTTTCTTCCAGGAATTTTTGCCGTTTCCAATTTCTTTTATAGCCGCGGTTTTTGTCGGTGTTTTAGCCGGCTTAATCGTCGCACCGATTGCCGAAAACGCTACTCTTTCGCATCATGGGTACAACCTTTATCATATCGGATTTACTTCGGGGCTAATCGCAATTATAATGCGGGCAGTGTTTTTAAGCGCAGGCTTTGACATTGCGCCCGTGCTTTACTGGAGCAGCGAATCATTCACCATAATGCTTATTTATACATCTATCGCATGTGTTATGCTCATTTTAATCGGTCTTTACACAGGGTCGGGTCATAAAAAGAAGCTTCCGGAGCTTATAAGCCGCTCGGGCCGCCTTGCGAGCGATTATTACACTGACTACGGCGAAACATGCTATATAAATATGGGCGCACTTGGGATAATCGCTATAATTATCTCGTCAATAGTCAGCATGAACATAAACGGACCGATAGCCGGTGGAATTTTTACTATTGTAGGCTTTGGCGCGTTTGGTCTGCATTTAAAAAACGCCGGTATGGTTTTAGTCGGGCTGCTGTTTGGTTTCATACTCGTAAATATGGTTGCCCCAAACGAAACGGCGATTTTAGCAGTATTATTCGGCACATGCCTTGCTCCTGTCGCAGGCTCGTTTGGCTTTAAATGGGGAGTAGCAGCAGGAATCCTCCACGTTTTCGTCGCAACAAATATAACCGATATACACGGCGGCATGAACCTTTATTCAAACGGATTAGCAGGCGGGCTTATTATTATGTTTTTCATACCTCTTGTCAGAGCGATTGCGGGGCATGAAGGTAAGGCTTAAAAGGAGGAGATTATGTGAGAAGGGCTTTTGATGTGCCTGATTTAACATCAGATATTCTAATATTTATTCTTTCAGACGCGATAAAGCAATATCCTCACATTGATGCCGTAGGGTTAGCTGGAAGCTTTGCAAGAGGTGATCACCGCAATAATAGCGACGTTGACATTTTGCTGAAACTTAGCCCTGAAGGAGAGTTTCAAGAAGCTCTTGAAACTTTTGGTGAGTACGTGAGGCATGTTTTGGACTATCAGTTTAATAAGCAAGTTGACATTGTACGGTATGAAAGGGCCCTTGACTGTAGTTCTCGAGAGCCAAGATATAATGAGGCTTGGTTTTGCAGAAAAAGCTTCTCGCAGATGCTTAAGGAGGTAGTGTGGTTATATGAAAGATAGAATCATCATCAGAAAAATTCAAGACTATATAAAGCGCATACGTCGCATTTATGAACTTATAAAGGACTTAGAAGAACAAGATATTCTTTTTTTAGACGACAGCTTCGCCCTCACCCAATTTTTAGTAAACATTCATTCCCTATTTTCTAATATAACCAGTGATGAAATTGCCAAAAAACAGGTAGATATGGGTATCCGATCTTTAAACACTTGCAGAAATATTTCAGCGCATGATTATGACTCGCTAGATTGGGCAAGAGTCAAACTGCTTTGTAAAAAGCTTATTTCAGACTCAACCGATAAGTTACTTAAAGAATGCTATGAGATTGCTCAAAAAGAGGAATCTTCGATGAAAGACTATGCCAATCTAAAAAAAGATCGGGAGCAGTAATATTACTGCTCCCTTTTGTTATTATATCAAATAACCAAACCTCACTACATCATCGAATCAACCATCTTCTTAACCTCTAAAACAACCTCATCAACCGCAACTTTAGTTTTAACGCTTTTATCCCTCGTTGCAATTTCGATTAAGCCTTCTTTTAAGCTTTTCGGGCCGATTATTACGCGAACGGGAACGCCGATTAAGTCTGCGTCTGAAAACATAACGCCTGCGCTTACTATGCGGTCGTCGTAAATTACTTCGAGGTTTTCAGCTTTAAGCTTCGCGTAGAGGTTATCTGCCTGAGCTTTTGCTTCTTCATTATCTGCGCGCATACAGCATAAATGCACTTGCCACGGCGCGACTGACATGGGCCAAATCGGTCCGTATTCATCATTTTTTGCCTCACAAATTGAAGCGGCAAGCCTCTCAACGCCTATGCCGTAGCTGCACATCATTGG
>Ga0131853_10001086_pt1 | contig 49498 bp, 31 predicted proteins | sample TergutLab28metaG_FD_92764 | JGI IMG/M metagenome (GOLD analysis project Ga0131853, IMG submission 92764) | Labiotermes labralis P1 segment gut microbial communities from Petit-Saut dam, French Guiana - Lab288 P1 (version 2) (version 2) | ecosystem: Host-associated > Arthropoda: Insects >... | reverse complement strand
TGTCCAGAAAGTTGTGTGCCAGATGAAAAGCCTGTCAGTTCTATGTAGTCATTCCCGATGTTGTCAAATTGTCCATAACGGAAAATGTGATAGTTGTCCAATGTGATTGGCGTGATGTTTAATTCGCTCATTACTAGAGAGATGCGGCTAGCAGTAGCATTATTACCACCACCCCAATTAATTCCTATAAGATAATAATATCCTTGCTCACCATGAAAACCATCACCAACAACAAAAACAGGTCCTCCACTATCTCCACCTTGTGAAGCATGGTTAAGTCTAAATTGATGATAAAGCCTAGTCCCCTCTTGTGACCAAGGTGTTCTATAATTGATTATTCTTCCGTTACGAACAACTCCCGAAGTTCGTCCAATCATCATTGTTTGTGTTGGAATTGAATCCCATTCTGGTTGGCGTATTTGTTCTTCTCTTCCTAACCTAACTGGAAAAGTTTGATTTCCATGCCTAGCATAGGGTGTTAGTCCCCATGTGCCGTTTCTTCTTGAAAATGGCACAAAAGAAGCATCAACATATGGACCTAATTGATCTATGGAATGCCTTCCTATGCTTAATCTTGGTGCTGGCGTGTGATACACAAGATGACCAAGTGCAACATGTTGATTAGTTATAATTCCAAAATCACCTGTTGCATTGCAAACGGCATTTATTGTCATCGTTCCAAGATTAAACGAAGTTGATATTAGATCTCCAGCATGGGCTAAACGATTCCCGAATACAAATTCTGTAGAACTGCTACTTGTCATTTCAAAATAATATTCTTCTTCCTCAAAAAAATCAACTAAGTAATATTCATTATCAAGAGATAAAGCATGTGCTTGCATCGATTGACTAACAATAATATAACTTAAAGCCAATAAAGTTGCGATGGCAAAAAATCCTGTAAAAATTAGCATTCTTTTTCTTTTTTTAATTGTTTTCATTATTATTTTATCCTCCTATGTTTATTCGTATTTCTTTCATTAAAATTGTTTCATTTCTTCGCCCGTAATTAAAAACAACCCTTGCTATTACAAGATAATCTTCTTGCTTAAATATTGCAAATTCTGTTTTTCGTTTTAAAAAAGCATCTCTTTGCAGTGTTCTTTGTGGTGTTCTTGTAGAAAGAGTAGCACTTCCTCTATACATTTCCCTATAAACAGTTTCCGGAAGAGCACCAAGTTGAAGAAAATTATTAACATTACCAAAATAATCTAAATTATGCAGTCTTGTTCTAGCACGAATATTCCTCCCACTCAAATTCTCAAAAGTTGCTGTTGCAACAATCGTGTCACCAACTCTTCCTTCGGTTTGACTGACCTCAAGAGTCAATCTAAAATCCTCTTCGCTAAGATTACCACAACCAACAAGTCCCCCTAGACCCATCAAAATTGCAATGACAAAAAGTCCTGCAAAAATCAATATTTCTTTTCTTTTTTTAATTGTCCTCATTTGTAAATTCTCCTTAAATTATATTTATTATAATTTTATTGCTTCTTATAGAAACAAGTTCATTGAACCCTCGTCCAATATAAAAGCCAATAATAGCCCAAGCCTCATAGTCTGCATGTGTCTCAACCACAAACTCTCTTGTTCGCTCAATAACATCACCTCTTCGCAAAGTTCTTCTTCTTGGAAACCTATATTCTACTAAACAGAAGCCAACTCGAATATTTCGATATTCAGGAAAAAACACAATAGTTATCTTTTCCTCAATAGTCCTAAAATCATTACATGTGAACTGTATGCGAATATTCTGTCCACTCAAATTCTTAAAAATAGCGGTGATTTCTATTGTGTCGCCAACTGAAGCAGTTGTTTGGCTTGCCGTGATTTCCAAAGAAAAATCTTCCTCTTGAAATTCATAGTCCCTTGAGCCACACCCCAACATTGGCATTATAAAAGCAAATGCCAAAATTCCTACTAAAATAAACCTAAAAATTTGCTTTTTCATGATAAAAAAACCTCCTACTTTTACCTACAATATATCATCATCCCCTAAATTTGTCAATAAAATATTAGAAAAAAATCTTGTTTATTTTTTGTTCACAATTAGTTCAGAGATAATTATCGCAAGCACCGTCCCTTTGACACCGTCCCTTTGACACTTTGACACTTTGACATATATATTTTCTCCTTTAATTAAATGACATTGATAGTCACACTTTCTGTAAAAATAATCGAATTTTCAAACGGACCAAAACCAAGACCATCCCGTCTAGGGTATCTTCTTCCAATATAAAACCAAACAGACACCATAATGTTTATAAAAGGCGGGTCTCCATATTGACACTCTGCTATACTACACTCATAATCACATATACATTTATCGGGAAAACACATTCCCCAATACTGACAACTTATGCATTCATACCTGCAACTATCAGAATGTTCCATCATGCATGGCCAATTTCTGACCATGTCATCTGCAACCATAACCCTCCACGATTGTGTGATTACTTCATCTTTGGTTAATCTATTGCAATTGAAATGGGGAGTCAATTCTAGTGCATTTCTTCCAAACACTACCACTACCGCTAACATCAAAAAAATTTTGACCTTGAAATGCTATTCTGAGATTTCTTCCGCTTAGGTTTTTGAATGTCGCTGTAAACTCAATTTCTTCACCTATTCTTATTTCACTTGCACTTGAAGCAAGAATGAACGAAAATGATTTTTCACTATGTTGATAATTTGTTTCATACTGACAACCCAACATCGGCATTGCAAAAACAAATGCCAAAATTCCTACTAAAATAAACCTAAAAATTTGCTTTTTCATAATAAAAAAACCTCCTATTTTTACCTACAATATATCATCATCCCCTAAATTTGTCAATAAAATATTAGAAAAAAATCTTGTTTATTTTTTATTCATAATTAATTCAGAAGATACCAACTCTTAGAAGATAAACTAAAAAACACCTTTGCTTTTTTCGCAAAGGTGTTTTTTAGTTCTTGTTATTCAGCGCTAAAAATTATTCAACTGCTGATTCAACGGGGGCGACTTCTACGGGGTAGATGTCTTTGTATTGTTTCATTCCTGTTCCAGCCGGAATTAGTTTTCCGATGATGACATTTTCTTTTAGCCCTAAGAGCGGGTCGATTTTGTTTTTGATTGCGGCTTCTGTCAAAACTCTTGCGGTTTCTTGGAATGATGATGCCGAGAGGAAACTGTCAGTTGCAAGGGCTGCTTTTGTTATACCGAGAAGGTTTGGTTTTGCCATTGAGGGGCGAGCATAGTTTTGCATTGCTTTTTTGTTTTCTTCATCAAATGTTCCAATGTCTATTAATTCACCCGGCATGAGAGATGTGTCTCCGCTGTCTTCAACTTTTACTTTTTTGAGCATTTGGCGGATGATTACTTCAATGTGCTTGTCGGCAATCGAAACACCTTGAGAGCGATAGACTGCTTGAACTTCCTTCAAGATATAGTTTTGAACTTCCAACTTTCCTTTGGTTCTGAGTAAGTCTTGAGGATTTATAGGTCCTTTTGTCAAGGCTTCGCCTGCTTGGACGATTGTTCCTTTTTTCGCCGCTTCTTGTATGCCTTTCATTATTGTTGCGGTGAACGGAATAACATAGTTTTCTTTCTTTTTGCTGCCTTCTTCTTCAATAACAACATAGCGGACGCCGCCTTTTTCTTCAATCTTGACTTTTCCGCTTCTTTCAACTATTGACGCCGCACCTTTTGGATTTCTTGCTTCAAACAAGTCTTCAACTCTCGGGAGACCTTGCGTGATGTCGTCTGCTGACGCAATACCGCCGGTGTGGAATGTTCTCATAGTCAACTGCGTTCCGGGCTCCCCGATACTTTGAGCGGCAATAATTCCTACTGCTTCACCGATTTTGACAAGGTTTGCACCTGCCATATCTTTTCCGTAACACATTGCACAAACACCGTGTTTTGATTTGCAAGTGAGAACGCTTCTTATGACAACTTCTTCAACTCCGCTGTCTGCTATTTTTTTAGCGGTGTCTTCGTCAATCATTTCGTTGACTTTCGCATAGATTTCTTTTGTTTTCGGGTCAACGATATTTTTGGTCGGAATTCTGCCGAGAAGTCTTTCTTCTAACGGCTCAATCACTTGTTCATCGTCTTTGATTGCAGAAACAGTTATGCCTTTGATGTCTGCTCCTTCCGGGAAACAATCATGTTCACGGACAATAATATCTTGGGCAACATCAACAAGACGGCGAGTCAGATACCCCGATTCCGCTGTTTTAAGAGCCGTATCGGCAAGACCTTTTCGTCCGCCATGCGAAGAGATGAAGTATTCAAGAACTGTCAGTCCTTCACGGAACGAAGAACGAACCGGAGTTTCAAGCATTTCACCTTGCGGGTTTGTCATGATACCCCTCATTCCTGACAACTGGGCAATCTGTTTCATTGAACCCCTTGCACCTGAAACCGCCATCATTTTGATAGGGTTAAAGTTATCAAGAGTTTGTTCAAGGGCTTGAGATACCGCTGCGTTTGCTTTGCCCCATTCTTGGATAACAAGTTTGTGTCTTTCTTTTCCTGTGATGTGGCCTTCTTTGTAGTTATATTCAATCCCGATAACTTTTTGTTCAGCATCGTTAATGATGCTTTTCTTTTGAGATGGGATTTTCATGTCGAATACGCTTGTTGTGACAGCGCCTAGTGTTGAATATTTGAAACCGAGTTGCTTGATTTGATCAAGAACTCCGACAGTTTCGGTTGCACCTTTTTGACGATAGACTGCATCAACTATTTTTTGGAGCATTCCGCGATTTACTGTTTGGTTAATCTCAAGGTCAAACAATTTGTCTTCGGTGTCTCTTTTGTTGATATTGATATCTTGAGGGATTGCTTCGTTGAAAAGAATTCTGCCGACAGTTGTCAAAACTCTTTTTGACTTCATTGTGCCGCCTGTTTCTTTTGTCACTCGGACATTGATGAGGGCTTGCAACTCAATTTCTTTGTTGACATAAGCCATTTTTGCCTCGTCCGCTGAAATGAAGTTTTTGCCCTCGCCTTTTGCTCCCATCTTGTCGATTGTCATGTAGTAACAGCCGATAACCATATCTTGTGTCGGTGAGCAAACAGGACGACCGTCTGAGAGTTTCAAAATATTATTTGAGGCCAGCATTAAAAATCTTGCTTCAACTTGAGCCTCAACTGATAGCGGAACATGGACAGCCATTTGGTCACCGTCGAAGTCTGCGTTAAATGCCGCGCACGATAGCGGGTGAAGTTTTATAGCACGCCCTTCAACGAGAACAGGCTCAAACGCTTGAATACCAAGTCTGTGAAGAGTTGGGGCACGGTTCAATAGAACCGGATGTTCTTTGATAACGCCCTCTAGAACTCCCCAAACATCTTTTCCGCTTCTTTCGACTATGCGTTTTGCGCTCTTGATATTGTGGGCTTTGCCTTGAGCGACTAACTCTTTCATCACGAATGGTTTGAACAGTTCAAGTGCCATTTCTTTTGGAAGTCCGCATTGATACATTTTTAATTCAGGTCCGACAACGATAACGCTTCGTCCTGAGTAGTCAACCCTTTTCCCGAGCAGGTTTTGCCTGAATCTTCCTTGCTTTCCTTTGAGTAGACCTGATAGTGATTTTAGTTCACGGTTTCCGGATCCTGAAACAGGCTTGCCGCGGCGACCATTGTCAATGAGAGCATCTACTGCTTCTTGAAGCATTCTCTTTTCATTTCTGATGATAATCTCCGGCGCTCCTAATTCCATCAATCTTTTTAGGCGATTGTTTCTGTTGATGACTCTTCTATACAAATCGTTAAGGTCACTAGTTGCAAATCGTCCGCCGTCCAGTTGAACCATTGGACGAAGTTCAGGAGGAAGAACAGGAAGAACATCCAAAACCATCCAAGTTGGGTCGTTACCGCTTTTTAGAAAACTGTCCAAAATATCAAGGCGTTTTATTGCTTTGACTTTTTTGAGTGAGGTTGAATTTTCAACCGCTTTTTTTGCTTTTTCGTGTTCTTCTTTGATGTTGATTTGAGACAGCAACTCTTTCAATGCTCCCGCACCCATACCGACTTTGAATGAGTCGCCATATAGTTCTCTTGCCTCGACATATTGAGCATCAGTTAGAATTTGCTTGTATTCCAAATTAGTATCGCCCGGGTCAAGAACGATATAAGAAACAAAATAGACAACATTATCAAGTGCCTTTGGAGGCATGTCAAGAATAAGACCAATTCTTGACGGAACGCCCCTAAAATACCAAATATGAGTAACGGGTGCGGCAAGTTCAATATGCCCCATTCTATCACGACGCACTTTGCTTCGTGTTACTTCAACACCGCATTTGTCACAGACAACGCCTTTGTAGCGAATTCGTTTGTATTTTCCGCAATGACATTCCCAGTCCTTGTTCGGTCCGAAAATTCTCTCGCAAAACAAACCCTCTCGTTCAGGCTTTTGAGTGCGATAGTTAATAGTTTCCGGTTTTGTTACCTCGCCATGCGACCACTCACGAATTTTGTTTGGTCCCGCTAAAGCGATTTGCATTGAATCGAAATTGTTTAGTTCAAACATAATTAAAAACTCCGTTTTTTAAGTTAAAAATGAAAGGTGAAAAGTGTGGTTAGGATTTTATGACGAGATTAATAATTAAGTTATCTCTATTTTTCATTTTTCACTTTTAACTTCTCACTTAAATTAATTTATTTCTTCTTCCCTTTTTTGGGAGATGGCTCTCCGTCCAGTTCTCCGAACAAATCATCGTCGTCCAGCATGAAGTCATCTTCTGACATTTGTCTGTCTGCGAATGGGTCCGGGACATCAAAGATGTTGTGATCGTCGATGAGCGAGAAGCCTTCTAAGGTTTCGTCGTCTTCTGAGACATCGTCACTGAACACGCTTCCGCTAAGGTCAATTTCATCATCTAGTTGCAATGAACCCATATCGAAGTGTTTATCACGGCGTTTTCCTTTTCCGCTGTAGTCAAATTCTTCATCAATTAGGTCTTTGATTTTAATCTCGCCTTTGTCTTCTGCGAGAACTTTGACATCAAGTGCTAGAGCTTGTAATTCTTTGATTAGGACTTTGAACGACTCGGGAACTCCCGGTTCACTTAGGTTCAATCCTTTTACTATGCTTTCATAGGTTTTGACACGCCCCACGACATCGTCGGATTTAACTGTCATTATTTCTTGAAGAATATTTGCCGCACCATAAGCATAGAGTGCCCAAACCTCCATCTCACCAAATCTTTGTCCGCCGAATTGTGCTTTTCCGCCGAGCGGCTGTTGAGTGACGAGCGAATATGGTCCTGTTGAACGAGCATGAATTTTGTCGTCTACTAAGTGGATAAGTTTTATCATATACATATATCCGACTGTCACTCTGTTTTCAAAAGGTTCGCCTGTTCGACCGTCAAACATTTGCACTTTTCCGTCAACTTTTCCGTCATGAGAAAATCCGTTTTCTGCAAGCAACTCTTGAATACCGCTCTCAACTGCTCCGTCAAAAACCGGAGTTGCAACTTGCCAGCCAAGAGCCTTTGCAACAAGCCCTAGGTGAACTTCCAAAACTTGCCCGATATTCATACGAGATGGAACACCAAGAGGATTTAGAACTATTTGAAGCGGAGTTCCGTCAGCCATGAACGGCATATCTTCTTCGGGCAATATGCGTGAAATAACGCCTTTGTTTCCGTGGCGGCCTGCCATCTTGTCACCGACTGAAATTTTTCTTTTTTGAGCAATATAGACACGGACTAATTTGTGAACGCCGGGAGACATTTCGTCTTTGTTTGCACGAGTGAAAGTTTTGACATCCACAACTATTCCGCCCTCACCATGAGGAACTCTCAAAGATGTGTCACGAACTTCACGAGACTTTTCGCCAAAGATTGCTCTTAGCAGTCTTTCTTCGGGAGTTAGTTCTGTTTCACCTTTCGGCGTTACTTTTCCGACAAGAATATCACCGCTTGTTACTTCCGCACCAATTCTTATGATGCCTTCGCTGTCGAGATTTTTCAAGGCGTCGTCACCGACATTCGGGATTTCTCTTGTTATTTCTTCTTCACCTAACTTCGTGTCTCTTGCTTCCAGTTCGTGTTCTTCAATATGGATTGAAGTGAAAACATCATCTTTTACAATCCTTTCGCTGATTAGGATAGCGTCTTCGTAGTTATAGCCTTCCCAAAGCATAAAGCCGATAAGAACATTTCGTCCAAGTGCTAATTCTGCGTTTTCAGTTGAGTGACCGTCTGCCAAAACTTGTCCTTTTTTGATTTTGTCGCCTTTGTTTATTAAAGGGCGCTGATTGATACAAGTTCCTTGGTTCGAACCGACGAATTTCTTCAAAGTGTAGGACATTAGTTTGCCTTTTGTTTCTCTGATTCTAATTTCGTCACTATCAACATATTCAACAACACCGTCTTCACGAGCAATTACCATTACACCTGAGTCATAGGCAATTTTATGCTCAACTCCGGTTGCAACAATCGGGGCTTCCGGTTTTAGCAGCGGAACCGCTTGTCTTTGCATGTTTGAGCCCATTAGTGCCCTGTTCGTATCGTCGTTTTCCAAAAACGGAATAAGAGCGGTTGCAACTGATACCATTTGACGAGGCGAAACATCCATATAGTCAACTTCTTCTCTGGTCACCGCCAAAATATTGTCATGCTGACGCATTAAAATCCTGTCATTTTTGAACCAGTTATTCTCGTCCAACTCTTCGGTTGCTTGGGCAACTTTATATCTGTCTTCTTCGTCTGCCGCCAAATAGTGAACTTCATCTGAAACTTTTTTGTTAACTTGGTCAACAACACGAAACGGGGCTTCAATGAAACCATATTCATTGATGCGGGCAAATGAAGACAATGATGATATCAAACCGATGTTTTGTCCCTCCGGAGTTTCAATCGGACACATTCTTGAATAATGAGTGTAGTGAACATCTCGAACTTCAAAGCCTGCTCTCTCTCTGTTCAATCCGCCTGGACCAAGTGCTGAGAGTTTTCTTTTATGGGTTAGTTCTGCTATAGGATTTGTCTCATCCATGAACTGAGACAATTGAGATGAGCCGAAAAATTCTTTAATTGAACTTGAAACAGGACGAATGTTGATGAGTGATGATGGGGTAACTTCCGCTTCATTTTGAATTTGCATTCTTTCTCTCACTACCCTCTCAAGTCTTGCAATACCGATTCTTAGTTGGTTTTGCAATAATTCTCCGACACTTCTGACACGACGATTTCCAAGGTGGTCAATATTGTCAGTTGTTCCGACTCCGAAACGAAGCCCGATGATGTAGTTAATGGAGGCGATTGCATCATCGACAAGAAGGTGTTTTGCACACAATTTGTCGGCATTCTCCATAAGAGCCTTTTTCAACTTTGATTTATCTTTTATGGTGTTATGAATTTGTTTTAAAACAGGGTAATAGATTAATTCGGTCAACCCCATATCTCTTGCTTCGCCTTCAATAACCGAAGAGAGAAATACATGGTTGTTTCCGATTACAAAATGTTCGGCATCTTTTCCGTTTTCGTCAGTAACACGAAGAGCAACTTCATTGATACCCGCATTTTGAATTTCTTTTGCTTTTTCAAGTGTGATGACATCACCTGCTTTAGCATGAAGAACTCCGTCCGCATCAATCACATCTCTTGACACAGTTTGATTTTCAATTCTTGCCCATAGGCAAAGTTTTTTGTTGTATTTATATCTTCCTACCCTCGAGAGGTCATATTTTCTTCTGTCAAAAAATAGATTTTCAATATAGTCAGCAATTTGTTTGACATTTGTTGCCTCTCCGGGTCTTATTCTTTTGTTGATTTCAATTATTGCTTCATCCGGAGTTTTAGCAGTATCTTTTTCTAAAGTTAGGGCAATAATAGCGTCATTGTGATAAATCGCTTTGATGTCCTCATCAGTTGCTAACGCTCTTGAACTTTTCAAATATACTCTTTCTTCAGCAGTTCTTCTCCGTCTTTTATCTTTTTCTTCGGTGAACTCAGAGGCATCACGAGGGAGAGCGGCAAAAATCCTAAGAAGTGAAGTTGCCGCAATTTTTCTTGTTTTGTCAATTTGAACCCACAAAATGCCTTTGTCGTCTTGAGAGAATTCAAGCCATGCTCCGCGAGACGGAATATTAGTTGCACGATGTCTTGTTTGACCAGTTTTGACATCTTGAAACGCTTCAAAATAAACACCGGGCGAGCGAACCAATTGAGAAACAACAACCCTTTCAGCACCGTTGATGATGAATGAACCGTTTGGAGTCATAAGCGGAAAATCGCCCATATAGACTTCTTGCTCTATTTGCTCGCCTGACTGTTTTTTGATTTGTCTGACATTAACCCTTAAGGGCACTGCATAGGTTGCATCCCTGTCTTTACACTCTTTTTCAGTGTATTTAGGTTTGTCGTCAAAACGATGAGAGAGGAAATGAAACTCAATTCTCTCGGAAAAATCCTCAATCGGAGAAAAGTCTTGCAAGACTTCAGCAATACCGGTTGAAAGAAATTCCTCATAGGAACGCTTTTGAACCTCAATAAGGTATGGAATGTCGATGACTTCTTCTACCTTGTGAAAACTTCTGCGAATGGTGTTTCCAAACTTGACTTTTTTGATGTTTGACATTTTTTGTTTTTCCTCTTTAAATGGAATATTTCATTTGTGATTAATGTTTAGTGATTAATGATTAATGAATGTCAAAAAAATATTTTAATCAATCACTAATTACCAATCATCAACCACTAATCACTAAAATTTTAATGCAAAAAACTCTTTTTTCACATCTGTGGTGAAAAAAGTTGACTTATCTTTTTATTTGATTTAGAATATATACGGTTGTGACATTTCTAATTAACTAAAAACTGGAAAATATTAATCGCATAAAATACGCATTATATCATAATATCATAATTTTTCAAGGGCGTCAAATGATTTTGTCCCCTTTTTTGAAAAATTTTTAAAAAAACAAATGACAAAAAAACAGAGTAATATTTTGAATATTATTTTAAAGTTGATTGCAGTTTTAATGTTTGCTGCGGCTTGTGTTTTATTTCCTGTTTCATTTTTGAATATAGAGGATTATTTAGCGTGGGCGCTTGTTCGAGTTGTTTTTTCGGGATTAGGGATTGTATTGTTGGTGGTTTTTGGGTTTTCGAGTTATTTGAAATTTAAAACTACTAATAAATATTGTGAAATTACAGGGGCGGTCAACAACCTCCTGCAAGTTGACACTGATAAAAGCAATTTGGATACTAAAAAAAAAGAGGGCGGCAAGTTGCCTCCGCTCCAAATTATTTTGGTTATTGTTGTTGTCATGCTTGTCAGCATTTTTAATTTTCCTTTTGCATCACTTATCACCGGACAAGCAGCATTATCTGCAACGGCGGGAGAAGTTTTTGTTTTTTTGTTTTTTAATAGTGCGGTTGCAGTTTTTGAGGAAGTATTTTTTCGCGGATTGGTGTTGTTATTGTTGTTTGAGTTGTTTCAAACAATTTTTTCAGCACACAATGCACAATGCATAACGCATAACGAAAGTAAGAGTATTTTGAAAAATAATTCCAATAGTCGCTATGCGTTATGCGTTATGCGTTATGCGTTGCCAATACTTATTTCTGCCGTTCTTTTCTCACTTTTTCACCTATTTAATCTTGACCTTATGCAACTTGGATATACTTTGCTTTTGGGGTTAATTTGGGGTTATTTGGTGTTTGTTACTAAAACTGTTTGGTGGGCAGTTATTGCTCACTTTGTATTTAATCTTGGCGGTAGTTTGATAACAATGTTAGGAAGCGGTATTTTTTTCACAAATACCCAAATAATTATCACCGCAATTATCGGTGTTTTTTGCGGCGTCGTTTTGATAGTGATAGAATCAAAACGCCTGAAAAAATTAAAACCGAAAAAGCAATAACACTGTAAGAAGCAACACTTAAACTTTTGCAGCCGCCGTTAATCGGCAAAGGCTCAATAACTGTTATTGTTATTGTGCTGGAAATTGTTGTGCCTTCAATTGTTGCTGTGATTTGAGCAGTGCCGACACCTATTACAGTGACCAACCCATTAAAAACTGTCAAAACCGTTGTGTCGCTTGATGTCCAAACAATTGTTTGTCCTGATGGGGTGACGGCTGCACCTAGTTGGAAAACATCAGAGCCCAGTTGAACTTGACTAACTCCGCCGGTTATTTGAATTGTTGGAGTTATTAAGGTTGTTTGTTCGGCAACTGTTATATAAATATGGTCTTGAGTTGCAAAATCTCCTTGAATCGAGGCAGTTATTCTTGCTGTTCCTGCTCCATGAACTGTGATAAGACCGCTACTATTCACTGTTGCAACATTTTCGTTGCTTGTTTGAAAAAGAATTGTTGAGTCATTTGGAGTCGGATAAGTTTCAACAATCAGTTGAATTGGGTCGCTTCCGACAAGCACTTCCCTGTTTCCGCCATAAATTGTGATACTTGCTGCAGGCACTGGGTCTCGGACTGTTATGTAGATATAGTGCAATATCGGCTCAAAAAAGATTACTGTTGAGACTGTTATTCTTGCTTCTCCCTCTTCTCTCGCTGTGACAACACCGTTTGCAGAAACGGCTGCAACTGCTGTGTTTGACGATGTCCATGAGACAACAGGGTTTTGGGCATCAATGGGAATTCTTTCAAATGTTAACGGAAGTGTTTCCCCTGTAATAAGATTTCTGTTTCCGCCTTGAATTTGAATTGCGGACACTACATTTTGAACGGTTATTGTGATGTGGTCTTGGATTGCAGGATTTCCTTGAATTGAGGCATTAATGATCGCCGTTCCGACTCCTTGAATTGTCACAACCCCGACTGATGAAACAGTTGCAGCACTTTCATTTGATGATGACCAAACAATTGTGTGAATGTCGGCATTAGCGGGCTGAACGGACACTGTCAATGGAATTGCGGCATGATTCGGTCGAACTAATAAATTTCTTTCACCTTGTATTGTTATGTCTGTCACGGGATTTGGTAATATTTCACCAAGTTGCCTTTCCGCTTTCTCCAGTGCCAGAAGAAGTCTTGGAGCGATTTCTCGCTGCAAAAATCTTGGAAGTTTGCTAAAATCATTTCTTATGCTCTGAACTTGAACTGTTTGCAGATTGCTAAAATCAAGCGCTAAAATATTTTCTTCGACATCCGTTAGGTCGTTTATATTCCACTCCTGAATATAGTTTGTAAGCCCTCCCCAATGAGCATGGGCAACAAACGCTGCTCTTGCCGCATACGGAACAAAAATTCTTGGATAAGGTCTGGCACTATTAAATACATTTGTCCCCATATTAAACGGAGTCATGCCAACAAAAACTAACTCTTCCAAAGGAGCAGTGTTAAAAGTGTTTGCTAAAAACCTGTTTGCGTTTGTGTAAACAGCAGAAGAAGGATGTGCTGCCATATGAATTGACGGCGAGGCAATAAACTCTCTCAAATTTGAATTAACTCTGTTCCAACCTGAAATAACAGGAACATCAGCATTTGACATATCAACAATTGAGGGGTTGATGTGATAGGCGACATTTGCTTGCGCACCTGTTCCCATCCAACTGTTAACTCCCGTGACACCGGTTGTGAAAAGTCTGACATTTTGTCCTCTCACTCCGAAGTTTACTCTCTGTTGACCGCTTCCGTGATACATTATTTGATGAGAGCCGAATTGGGCGATATTTGCAAACCTCTCAGGAGTTCTAATATCATGAGTGAGGTGATTAATAGTATATGATGCAAAACCTTGTGCCGCACTCAGTGCTGCGACATTTCTTGCAAGTATTGTGACATTTGACCCAAATGCATTTATCCCTGCTGTTATCGGCGCAGAAACTGTTGGTATTCTGCGGATAACAACATGTTCTAAAGATGAATTGTGAAACGCATTTGCACCAACTTCTCTTATTGTGTAGGGAAGTTTTACCCATCTTAGATTAGGGGTGTTTTCAAAAGATGACTCTCCGATACGAAACGGCAAATTATAAACTGCACGATAAGTTCCATAAGGGATTTGACGATAAGTAAAGTCTCTTTGCCTAAAATGCCAAGTGTAGAGATTGTCATTGACTATCGGATATGGAAAAACAATATCTTTGATAAATGTGTTTCTAAAAGCATTTTCTCCGACTTCAATAACATTTGAGGGCAAAAACACAGTTCTTAAATCAGAGTTTCCCATAAACGCATTATTAGGAACGGAAACATTAACTCTAACTCCGCCGTCGAACTGAGTGTCTCTTAGGTCAAGATAAGAAATATTTGAACTGTTGATAAAATCAATGTCCGCTTGATTTAAGCCGATTCCCCAATGTGAAGATATCTTTACTCTTGGGTTTGTTACTCCTTGCATTGCAGTTCGAAGTCCGCCGGTTTGCGTCAAAATAATATGTTCAATATTTGCTGCTTCTTCTGCTCTTACATCATGGTCAAGTTGAAATCCTAATTCCGCTGCTAAAAATTTTGGAATTCTGGTAAGGTCTATTGCCCTAGTGTCATCCACTGACCTTCTTCCGTCAACATAACCATAATTACGAATATCTCTGAAGAGCAGTTGCTGAATTTTTTCTGTCGGACCATAAGCAAAAATCGGGATATCCACATTAGTATGATTGTAGAAATTATAAAACGGATGACGATGTTGATGAGGATTTTGACCCTCGGGAGGCATTTGGTCTCTTCCAAACTCATTCAGTCTTAATTGGTCTCTGTTTGTCAATCTTTGGGCATTATTTGGAAATCTAAAGTCTCCGCACTCATGATCGGCAGTGACTATGACGATTGTATTGCCGCACTCTCTTGCAAAATTCATTGCCTCTTGAACTGCCCAATCAAAGCGGATTAGTTGATTTAATGCACCGTATAGGTAGTTGTCATGAGAAAAATTGTCTATGTAGTCATTTTCAACCATCAAAAAAAAGCCGTTGTTGTTGTCGGGATGATTGTCGAGCATATTGATTGCCGCTCTTGTTAACCTTGCTTGAGCGTGACCATGATGAGAAATATTATTCATATTTCTTCCGCCCATTCCTCTTATTGTTGCTAAAATCGAACTTCCCGGATTTGCCGCAATATAAGCATCTATTTCATTTAGGCGAGTGTCAACATCGTTAATTAAAGGACTGTCAAAAACAGTGTAGTTAAGATTTTCAGCATATGTCCTAATATTTGCATAAGTTACAGATCCCATATAGTTGTTTCCGCCGTCAACCCGACCACTGAATCTGACATCAAATCCGCCTGAAAGAATTTGGGAAAGATTAGAATAGCCGTTGCTTCGAGAAGCGTTATTAACTCCTGCAAATGCAGCGGTTGTCGCATCCCAACTTGTGCCGTCATTAATCAATCCTGTTCTCATCCCGGCGTCTCGTGCCAGTTCCATAATGCTTGCATAGAACGAGTTTTCGTTTTGACCGAGCCAGCCTCTGTTAACTTTGTTTCCGCTTGCAAGCGCCGTTCCGCTCGATGCACTATCAGGATATGCCCTGTCACCTCTCAAAGTATTAAGGTCTGCTGTCACGACACTTCCGTGAAATGGAAGCGTCTCCATATAGAGAAGTCCGGTGTCATAGGACAACATGGTTGTCGGCATTGCATATGTCCCGCCGTCAAAATTATCTCTTGTTGCTCTGAACCATCTTGCCGCCTCAATATGATTAAATCCCATGCCGTCTCCAATCATAAAGATAATATTTAGAGGCTCTGTGCGTGAGGTTAATCGAGCATGCTCTTGAGACCGAGCATATGAACTTCTTTGCAAAACAAAAGGAGAACTAGCACTATAAACAATAGTAGTTATTCTAAAATTTAAAATTGTGGTAAGAACTAAAACTGTCACCACCAAAAAACTAAGTAATATTCTTTTTGTTTTCTTGTTTACTCTCATCAACCTCTCTCCTCTTTAATTCCAATTTTGTCCGATTATTTTTTGAATATCTTGTTTTAGTTTTGGAAAGTCTATTATACCATAAAAAGCGTTTGCTGTCAATAGGTTTTTAAAATTAAGTAAAAATTAAAAAGTGAAAGATAAAAAGTATTGTCAGAATTAACTTGGAGACAACTTAACTTTACTTTTCACCTTTCACTTTTCACTTATTATTCATTCGCTTCACAGCAATTCTTATATTTCTTTGCGTTGCCGTCGGGATATTTTGCTCCGCATGGACAAGGGTCATTTCTCGATATGTTTTTCTTTGCGTTCACTACTGTTTTTTGAACTACTGTTTTTTCTTGTCCCGGCATTCCGCCACCCATTTTGGCACTCGTTTCGACCATTTGCTGTTCACGGCGAAGAGGTGCTTGTTCGACATTTACACGCATTAACATATTAACGGTTTTTTCTTTGATTCTCTCATTCATATCGTCAAACATTGCAAAGCCTTCTTGTTTGTAGGCAGTGATTGGATTTTGCTGACCATAGGCTTTAAGACCGACACCTCGACGCAAACTGTCCATAATGTCAATATGATCCATCCATTCGTTGTCAACAACTCTAAGAAGAATTACTCTTTCAATCTCTTCAAAGTCAACGCCCATTTTTTCCGCCTCGTCAACTTTTTCCACATAGGTTTTTTGCATTTCGTCATGGACATAGTCGATGATTTCTTCTTGGGCGTGTTTCGAAATATATTCTTTTGTTAAAAAGTCTTTTCTTCCGGCAAGAATTTTTTGTTCAATGTCTTTGTTGAGGTCTTCAATTTCCCACTCAGTCCAGTCAAGACGAGGGTCAACATGAGTTCCGACAACATTTTCAACTTGTTCACGCATCATGTGATTAACTTCTTTGTGAACGCTTTTTCCTTCCAAAACCTTGTTTCTATCGCCATAAATAGTTGTTCTCATTGTGTTCATGACATTGTCGTATTCAAGAACTTGACGACGGATTGAATAGTTTTTTCCCTCAATACTTCTTTGAGCGTTTTCAATGCCGCGAGTGAGCATTTTCAATGACAAGGCTTGGTCATCCTCTTCTCCTGTTATAAATCCGACCATTCTTTTCATTCTGTCAGATGCAAAAAGGCGAGCCAAATCATCTTCCATAGAAATATAGAAAACTGATGAACCGATATCACCCTGACGACCGGCACGACCTCTCAACTGATTGTCAATACGCCTTGACTCATGCCGTTCCGTTCCGATAATGCGAAGTCCGCCGACCTCTATTACTTGTTCTCTTTCCGGAGCAAGGTCTGTTTTGAATTCATCGTGATATTCTTTGAATTTTTTTCTTGCTTCTAAAATGCTCTCATCAGTTGTGTTGAAATATGATGTCGCATTATAAATTGCTTTTTCATCAAAGCCTTCGCTGCGCATCTTTTCAAGTGCCATAAACTCAGAGTTTCCGCCTAAGATGATGTCAGTTCCGCGGCCGGCCATGTTTGTTGAAATTGTCACAGCATTAAGTTTCCCTGCTTGGGCGACAATTTCCGCCTCTTTCTCATGGTTTTTTGCATTCAAAAGATTGTGTCTGATTTTTCTTTTGTGAAGAAGTTTTGACAACTCTTCCGATTTTTCAACATCTGTTGTTCCAACAAGAACAGGCTGTCCTCTTTCGGTGCATTCAATAATATCTTCCAGTATCGCTTTTATTTTTCCTTCGATTGTTGCATAGATTTGGTCATTTTCGTCAACTCTTTGACTGTCTTTGTTGGTTGGTATCGTCACAACATCCATGCTATAGATTTCTCTGAACTCGGTCTCCTCGGTTTTCGCCGTTCCTGTCATTCCGCTAAGTTTTGGATACAGTCTGAAATAGTTTTGGAAAGTTATTGTTGCAAGCGTTTTGTTTTCACTTTGCACTTTCACATTTTCTTTTGCTTCAATTGCTTGGTGAAGACCTTCACTGTATCTTCTTCCAATCATAAGACGGCCTGTGTTTTCGTCAACAATGATAATCTCGCCTTTGTCAACAACATAGTCTTTGTCTCGTTTCATGACGAAATTCGCTCTAATTGCGTTGTTGATATGGTGGTTTAACTCGGTATGTTCAGTTGAGGCTAATTCGTCAATATTAAAATAAGTTTCCGCTTTTGTTATACCCTCGTCTGTCAAATTGATTGCTTTTTTCTTTTCGTCATGGTCATAATCCGCTTTTGTCAGACTCTTTGCAAAGCGTTGAGCGGTGTGATACATTTCACTCGACTTATTCCCACGCCCTGAAATGATTAATGGAGTTCTCGCCTCGTCAATCAAAATACTGTCGACCTCGTCCACGATTGCATAGTTCAACTCTCTTTGGACACGATCTTCTTTGTAGATGACCATGTTATCACGAAGATAGTCAAAGCCTAACTCATTGTTTGTTGCATAAGTTATGTCGCAATTATATGCCTCTCTTTTTGATTTTGGTTCCATGCCTGAAATAGCAACGCCGACAGTCAGACCCAAAAAGCGGTGGATTTTTCCTATCCACTCAGCATCCCTTTTTGCAAGATAGTCATTGACTGTGACAATATGAACACCTTTTCCTTCGAGTGCGTTCAAATATGCCGGCAGAGTTGAAACAAGCGTTTTGCCCTCACCTGTTCTCATTTCAGAAATTCGTCCTTGGTGCAAGCAAATGCCTCCCATTAACTGCACATCAAAGTGACGCATTCCAAGAACACGAATTGATGCCTCTCTCACTGTTGCAAACGCCTCAGGCAAAATGTCTTCAAGACTTTCCAGTCCGCTTTTTAATCTTTTGCGAAACTTGTCGGTTTGAGACTTCAATTCCTCGTCCGACATGTCTTTGTATTTTTGTTCAATGGCAGTGATTTTGTTTGCCATTGCCGTCAACTTCTTTACTTGCCGACGATTGTCACTGCCCATTACAAATGAAATTAATCCCATTTTTTTAAGTCTCTCCTATACTTGAGGTAGTATAACATATTTTTTTTTCTTTTGCAACTGTTTTAAAAGTAAAAAGTAAAAGGTAAAAGGTGAAAAGTGTTGTCGAATTTTGAAACTTTCATGTCAAATATCTTCTATGTTTTTGACGGTGTGCGTTAATATTAGCAGAGGTCGGCAAAAGCATTTAAAATGCTTGACAAAAAATATACGATATGATATTATATAAATATAATGTTGTGCAGTTGGCACATAAATAAGGAGATAACCGAAAATGGAAGAAATAAAACTAGATGAAGTTGTTGATAATCTCGCCCAAGATTTAGGTCATATGAGTGAGGAACAACTTGAAGAATTTGAAAAAGCACAAACAAAAGCCATCAAAGCAAAAGCAGCGCTTGAAGCAGCCGAGGCTAAGTTAAAACTTTTGCAGGCAAAAGGTGCTGATGATGAAAAATTGAAAGAGGCTGCAATCAAGGCAACAAAAGCAAAAAAATCGTTTGAGACTGCTGAAGCAAAGTTGCAATTGATTAAACTCGGAGATGTGCCAAAAAAGAAAAAAGCGGCGGCACCGAAAAAGAAAAAAATAGACGAAGAAGAAGTCTATAAAATACTAGAAGAAAAATATGACACTATCGCCGAAAAGGATGCGGAAGTTGAAAGATTGAAAGAAGAGAAACGCTTAATTCTTGAAGGAACAGGACAAGCAGTTGACCAATTGAGAGAGGCAAAAGAAATTCTTCTCGCTCAAAAGGAAACGGAAAAAAACGAAGAAATCTCACGCCTTGAAAAAGAAAAAGAAGAAGAAATTCAAAAAATACTAGAGGACAAAGAACGCACTCAGGCAGATAAGGAAAAGGCTGTCGAGCAACTAAGAGCCGACAGAGATGCCGCTATTGCCGATATTAAAAGTGAAATGCTTTACTTAACTTTTGAAAAAGAAGAGTTAAAAGTTGAGAAAGAAGAATTAGAGGCTGAGAAAGCAAAACTAGAGAGCGAAAAAGCAAAAGTTCAACAAACCAAAGAATTGGCTATTGAGAAAATACGCCAAGACAGAGACGAAAAACTTGCAAAACTTGAGTTTGAAAAAGAAGCGGAAAAAGAGGCGGAATTAGCAAAAATAAAAGAAGAACAAGAGGAAGAGAAAGAAAGACTGGAATTGGAGCGCCGCCGCCTTCAATCGGCAAAAGACAAAGCAATTGACCAACTTAAGGCAGATAGAGACGAGCAACTCAAGAAATTAGAAGAAGAAAAAGAAGCGATGAGAGCGCAACTCTTGGCAGAAAAAGAAGCGATGATGGCTCAGTTACAAGAAGAAAAAGAAAGAGAAATTGCAAAAATCAAAGCGGATAAAGAAAAAGCAATCGCCGGATTAAAAGCGGCAAAAAGTGCAAAAGACCAGCAAATTGAGGCATTAAAAGCAGAGAATGAAGAAACGATGGAAGTAGTAGCTGAAGCAATGGCTGCAATGGAAAAAGTGGCAGAGGTTGCCGCAACCAAAGATGCGGAAAGAGAATGTGACGAGGATTACGAGGAAGAAGAATTAGAATGTGACGAAGATTGTGAAAACTGCGAGGAAGGTTGTGAAGATGACGAGTTTGAGTGCGAAGAAGATTGTGAAAATTGTGAAGAGAATTGCCAAGAAGAAATAGAGTGTGACGAGAATCGCTATGAAGAAAATGAATAATAAAAAAAGCCGCCTTTAGCGGTTCCCTCGCTTGAGGCTCGGCTTTTTTGGTCAAAAATGTTTTAAATTGTTTATAGTCGATTTTTCCTAAGGACATGAAAAAATCCTCAACTTTTTGTTGAGGATTTTTTGAATGTTTTAAGATGTTTGAGCGTTTGATTTTACCAGCCCCAATTCCATCTGGCATAAGATGTTATCCAAGGAATTGAATACATAATAAAAACAAAAATCAAACTGATTATTACTATGATTGAAGCAACCGCAAATCTTTTCAAAAATTTGCTGCTAGATTTTTTAACGAGCATCAAAATTGACGGCACAATAAAAGCAGAAAGGATTAGAAAAATAAGCAAGAACTCAATAACAAGCGCATGACCTCGGTCACTCAGCAAGAATATGGAACAAACCCAAAGTATTACAAAAATCGAAACAACACCAACGAACATCGTGATGAGAATTGCTCCTCTAGATTTTTCACTCAATCCCTTGTCGCCCGAACAATTCTTTTGTTGAGGCTCTAACATTTCTTTTGAGTTTTTCACCATGCATCCGCAACCGATACAGATGACTGCTTTTTCGTTGATTTCTTTTCCGCAACTGGAACAAAACATTTTTTTAATTCTCCTTTTTTGTGATTAACATCACTTTTATAATTTTAGTTTACGATAATCTTTCAAAAAAGTCAAGCGATTACAGCAAGATTATTTTGTTTAATTTTTAGAAATATTCTGTAAAATTAAATCAATTAGTTAATGTATCTGATTTTATTATGTTGTGCGGGCGGCAGATGCCCGCACCTGTGGTGTCTATCTGACATCCAAATACCCACTTCGTGTCACGGGGACAGGCACTCTGATTGAGGCAAGGGATTGCCTCAACCCCTTCGGGGCACTTCGTGTCAGTGAGCCAGTCCCCGTGACACTTCGTTTCGGTTGCCTCTTGGACATTGCTCCCATCTACGGTATTTTTATCGTGTAATATTAGAATGCGGGCGAACGATGCAGTGTTCTATTCCGCATGATGATTGCCACTACAGGAGTGATTGGTTTATTTCAAAAACAGTCATCGACTCCCGCATCATCCACTACTCTCTATTCCCTATTTCCTACAACCAGCATATAATATATCTATGGGAAAATATTTTGGAACAGATGGAATTCGGGGAGTTTTTGGAGAAAAGTTGACAAGTGAATTGTGTTATCGAATTGGATATGCTCTTTCGCAGTATTTTGGAAAGGGTGAAGTTTTTATCGGACGAGACACAAGAATAAGCGGCGAAGAGATTGAGTCGGCATTAATTAAAGGATTGTCTGACGGCGGAATGACAGCAAAATGCCTTGGTATTGTGCCGACACCTGCTGTTGCATATTTAACGAAGAAGAGTGAAGCAAAATGCGGAATTATGATAACAGCGTCTCACAATCCTCCCTCTCATAACGGCATAAAATTTTTTGATGAAAACGGAATGAAACTAAATGAAGAGCAAGAAGGCTCGATTGAGTATTATATTGATAATTCAAATTCAACGCATAACGAAAGTGAAAGTATTCTAAAAAATAGTTCTAACAATCATTATGCGTTGAAACAAGACTACATAGATTATGTTGTCAAAACTACGAGTGTTGATTTGAGTGGATATGAAATTTTCCTTGATTGCGGTTATGGTGCAACAGGAACGGTTGCCGGTGAAATTTTTGAACGCCTTGGAGCAAAAGTTAATATTGAAAATTACTCTTTAAGAGGTGAAAAGATAAACGCCGGATGCGGAGCATTATTTCCGGAATATGTTCAGCGAACAATGCATAACGCACAACGCATAACGCATAATGATTGTGTTAATAATTTGAATAATACTTCTGACCATAGTTGTGCGTTATGCGATATGCGTTATGCGTTGAAAAAAATCGGTTTCTCATTTGACGGAGACGGTGATCGATTAAGTGTTGTTTATGAGGGGAAAATTATTGATGGTGATAGTGTTTTGTATAATTTGTCGAGGGTGATTTCACTCAATGAAAATGTTGTTGCCGGAACTGTTCTCGCTAACCTTGCACTGGAAAAAAAACTCTTGAGCGAGGGCAAAAGACTAATAAGAACCCCCGTCGGCGACAAATATATTTGCGATTTATTATTCAAAAAAAACTACTCACTTGGCGGTGAGCAGTCAGGGCATTATATTATTCATCCTGAAATGTCAACAGGAGACGGGATATTTGCCGCTATCTTTTTCTTAAAAAGTGTTATTGAATACGGCGAAGTTGTTATTCTCGACCTTGTTCCACAAAAACAAATTAGTTTAAAAGCAGACAGGGGTATTATGTTTGAAAAGGATTTTATATTACTTATTAAGAAATGGGAAGAGAAATTAAAAGGAATAGGAAGACTAATTGTTCGCATGAGCGGAACTGAAGATAAAATTCGAGTGATGGTTGAATGTGAAAATGAAAAGATTGTCGAAGAAGCATTGGATGAATTTCGTGAGGCGATAATAAATAATGAATGTTGATAGTGTCAATCTTTTGATAGTAGAAATAACTTTTGTTTTTTCGTCACCTAGAGAATTTGTGATGATATTAGTTGTGATAGACGGGGATGTTACCGCAAAACCTCGCTATAAAGATATATCTCGTTTGTATTTGTCCTTTGTCATTTATCTCAAACTCACTAACTTGGCAACAATGATTGTTGAGTCGTCTCGGACACCTTTTTTAATTGATTCTGTTAAAGTTATCTCACCTATTGTTTTCGGATTTATGCTTTCAATATTGTTTAATAGGGCGGCAAGTGTGTCGCCTTGATATGCATCGGATATTCCGTCGGAAGTTAGAATGAGGGTGTCGCCGATATTTAACGGTATCTTTGTGACGATTGGCTCAAATTGAGGTGCGCCTAGCGGAAGCGAGTGTCCTGCTATTTTTTTTATGCCGTCTTTTGTTTTGATATAAGACGGCGGTGACGCCATTTTTATCATTTCAATTGACGCTTCTTTTAGGTCAATGAGGCAAATATCAAGACAGCATATCCCCTCTTCACTTGTCAAATTCAAAATCCTTGAAACACTTGAAAAAACTATATCATGAGAAAAACCCGCTTTATAGAAATTTTCAACTAAGTTTAAGACAACACTTGAAATTTCTTGGGCTTTTCTGCCGGACCCCATTCCGTCACAAAGAGCAATGAGCATTCGGGAGTTGTCCAGTTTTAGGAAAGAGTGGGTATCACCGTTGTGGTGCTTGGTGGTCTGACTGATATTCTTCTCTTTATCATTCCGTCCGCTGACCGCTGACTGCTGACCGCCAGCCATTTTCGGAATACTGAGCGCCGAAAATACAATATCAAACGGTGGAGCTTGTTTTAGAGTTACTGCACAAAAATGTGCTATTGTTGTGTCGGATATTTCATAGATTTTGTGAGGTTTTTTGAGAACACTTCCAACAGTTTTTTCAATACTTTTTCCGTTTAGGGTGCTTTGGCGAACAATAATAACAACAGCATCATTTGCAATAATAGCACAAGTGCAGTAAACTCCTTTGAAGTTTAATTCTTGTTTTAGTATTTTTTCCCGCTCGTTATCGAAAAATTGAGTTTTCAAACTCTCATGAGCAAGGTTTTTTAAAAGAGTATCAATGCCATAGAGTTGTTTTGAAATCAGGTTTCTTGCAAGGTCCGTTGCCTCTGATTTAAGTTTGTTCTCTCTTGATATTGTTGCAATTTCACGAGAAGCAGAGACAATTTTTGAAAGGTTTGAGCAATTGTCGATTATCGGACTTGCAAGATCTTTTATTTGAAGACCGTCTTTTTTGTGGGTATATTTGAGCATTCTGTCAAGTTCAGTGAAAAAATTTTTGTGAGATGAACATTTTTCAAAACCTTCACAATGAGCGCAGCACATGTTGACAAAGTTGATGTCTTTCATCTTTTCTTGCAAAGGCAAGGATTCGCTGTTTGTGATATTTGCAAGATGTGAAAAAATATTTGAGTAGTTCAAGATATTGAGAGCGGCGTCACTTCTGAATTTGTTTATTATGTGACGAGCGCCCTCTTTTTCATGGGACGAAAAGAAACTGTTTTTGATATTTTTGAGATGTTTTGAGGGGGCAATGATAAAAAGAAGTGCACCGATTGCTATGGCGATTGCCTGCATAGTGAATTGAGGAAGCGCGGTGTTGAAATAGAACAAAAACAAAATGCTTGCGATTGCAGAGGAGAGTGCTGAAAAGATTTTGTGATTTTTTAAAAATGCATTCGCCACGAATGCGGATAGAACAAGAACGCTGAGAGTCATTACTTCAAAGTGGATAAGACCTCGTCCTAAGCCGAGAGAAAATGCGACAATAAGTGACGGCGAGAGTCCCATGACAAAAGAAACGAAAAGAACGGCGGCAAATGAAAGAGTTAAATACAACGGAAAAGAAAAAACCTCAAGCCGGGCAACTCCCAGCCCAAAGACAATAAGCATTACACAAAGACAAATGAATTGTGTTTGCAAGAGTTTGAATTGCAGTTTTTCTTTTAGGATAATTGACGAGGCATGAAGAACACAAATGCAAAATAACAGAGAAGAAAGAAGTGAAATCGGAATTAAAAGCGGCGGAAGATTAAGATTGTCAAGAAGTCTGACTGCAATATATCCGCCTATTGCAAAGACTGAAAAAAGGCATTTAAGGACTAGGAGAATGTTTTTTTTGTCTTTTTCAGGAGCATCTTTTTTTTCAATTGTTTTGTTGATGTAGAAGTGAGTTATCATTAAAGTTGCCGCAAGAGCGCTCCCCAAAAACGCAAAGAGAGTTGGCGAGGCTAAGACTGTTGCCGCAATAAAAAGCGGAACTAAGATGAAGTATCGCTCTTTTAAGAGCATGAGAGCAACAAACGCTGCAACCGAAAATCCTCTGACTCCGAAAAATTCAGCAAAACTGCAAAATAACAAAAAAAGAAACATAGCAACAAATTTTGCCACATTCCTTATTATTGATGAGTTTTGTCCAAACGATAGAGCCCTGTCCATAGACTACTAGAGTAACATGCTAACAAAACATTTTTTTGGAAAAAACTATATTAATTTGTCTTTTTTTAACGCACAATAATTATATTTTTTATGGGTATTTTATTGACTCAATAGATAGAAATTGAATTGAATTTTTAGTCGATATAATGCGTGGGCGGTCATTGATCGCCCACGCATTATTTCATTGGTTCATTATTTGATGGTGGCTCGTGAACAACGAGTCACATTGTGCGGGCGATTGATAATCGCCCCTACAGTTGTTTTGACGAGTTCTTTTCAGCACAGAATATATTTATTGCAGGGACATGCATTTGTAAAAATTTTAATATATTGTAGGGGCGCAATCTGCCGCCAGAATTGTATTGACTAAGTAATGAATGTTTTTTTACAAAGTGCGGGCGGACGAGTGCGTTCGCTACTATAAATTATACTAATATTCTGTAACACTCAAAACTTGACTAATATAAGAAATAGACTTTCAGATAAAAAAGATACTCCTATAAATCAATCTTGACTAATGGCGAGCAGATTTTTAAAACCATATTATTTTCTTCTTATTTCAACGAGTTCCAATCTTCCGCTTTGAGTTTCGCGATAGAATTCCAAGCGGTCGCTATATTCATAGATTAATATGTCTTCATCTATTCTGGTTCTGAAAATCATCGCCTCTTCTGAATTGTCATTGCGAACAGATACTTCTCCGCTGCCATCTAGATGTTGAGGTTCATCGCTGCCCAAATATTTTCCGCTGCTGTAATTAGGGCGGTTTGACGAGCCTTCCAAGTTGTATTTTCTGTCAAGGTCACTATAGTCATCATCATAATTGTATCTTGCTCTTTCACGATATGTCGGAATATATTCAATGTCCTCTTCTCTTATGATTTTTGTTCTTTGTCTTTTTGCACTTCTTTCCATTTCTTCTATTTCGTCTTCATCTTCATCATTACTTGTTCTTTTCACTTCCCTTTTCTTTATTTTTGACCTTTCATTTTCACGGTCTTTTTTGTCTTTTTTATAGAACCTGACGCCCCAAGTTATGATAAATAATGCAATACTCCCTAAAAGCAAAATAAGCAGTATTGTGTCCCAAGCCTCATAAAGCGGACGCCACCAAATAAGCGAGGGAATAAGAAAAAGTATGGCAAAGATTGCAGACGCTGCAAGTCCTGTCTTTTGTAGAACAAGTGCAAGAAGTTCCAAAAACATCTTGAGTATTTTTCCGATGAGAGCGAGAATAAGCATTATTTAGTGATTAGTGATTAGTGGTTAGTGATTGGAAAGTAAAAAATTCTACCTTCACCAACCACTAATCACTTAATTATATTTGTTCCAACATACGGCACTAAAACTTTCGGCACAGTTATTGAGCCGTCTTCGTTTTGATAGTTTTCTATTATTGCCGCAAGACATCGCCCTACTGCTATGCCGCTTCCGTTGAGGGTATGAACAAAGGCGGATTTTCCTTCCTTTGTCTTATATTTAATGTTAATTCTTCTTGATTGAAAATCAGAAAAACATGAGCAAGAAGATATTTCAACATACCTTTCATATGACGGCATCCAAACTTCAATGTCATAGGTTTTGCATGAGGAAAAGCCCATATCGCCTGTGCAAAGTTGTGAAACCCGATACGGCAATTCAAGTAGTTTCAAAATGCGTTCAGCATCAGCAGTTAATTTTTCTAACTCTTCCATTGATTTTTCTGGTGCTGCAAATTTGACCAACTCCACTTTGTTGAACTGGTGAACTCTGATTAGTCCTCTTGTGTCACGACCTGCTGCCCCTGCTTCTGCCCTGAAACATGCGGTGTAGGCAGTGTAGTTAATCGGCAGTTTGTCTTCGGGAATAACTTCGTTTCGGAGTAAGTTCGTCACAGGAACTTCCGCCGTTGGCGCTAAAAAGTAATTAGTGTCTTTGACTGCGAATGCATCCTCTTCAAATTTCGGCAACTGCCCTGTCCCTGTCATGCTTTCACGATTGATTAAGAATGGAGGGAAAATTTCTTCATAACCATGCTTTAGATGAGTGTCAAGCATGAAGTTTATTAATGCTCTCTCTAGTGTTGCTCCCATTTTCCTTGTCACGACAAATCTTGAACCGGTGATTTTTGCGGCTCTTTCAATGTCCAAAATTCCAAGTTGTTCCCCAAGTTCCCAATGGGGCAAAGGAGTGAATTTGAATTTTGCCGGTTTTAAATGTTCCCTTTCAACCTTGTTATCCTCATCTGATTTTCCAATGACAACAGATGAATGAGGAATATTGGGAATGCCCAAAACAATGTCTTTTATGTCTTTTTCAACTTCGGACAGCCCGTCATCAAGAGTTTTAATGCGAACATTCACCTCTTGCATTTGAGCAATAATAGCGGACGCATCTTTCTTTTCTCTTTTCAACTTCGCAACCTCTTCAGAAACTGTGTTGCGTTTTGCCTTTAGTTGTTCAACTTCTTGCAAAATGTCTCGCCTCTTTTTGTCAAGAGAGACAATCTTGCCCAAAGGATACTCTCCCCCGCGAGTTGCAAGAGCATTTTGAACTTCTTTTAAATTATTAACAATATAACGAATATCTAACATAATCCTCATATTGTAAAATATTTTTCAAAACATGTCAAGGGTTTTCAACCCATTTGTCTGAGAATGCTATTACAGGCATCAACCCAACAGAAGTGTCAAGACTGCCGTCAAGCATTTTCAAATATCTTCAACACTATTGTCGAGCTTTGATGATACTAACACTTATCGTAAAAAGTATTGAAAATAGTTGTCGAATTATTTTCTACTTATTATAAATTGATAGTGCGAAAAATATACTGCTAACATTATGAAATAAAATTATAAAATTTATATATTAAAATTGATATAAAATACTTGCTTACAATTTTTTTTTGTGCTATACTCGTTTCATATGGCACCATTTTGGTATAAAATTCATATATTGAGGATATAATTATTGAGAGGAAAAATTACTTTACCATTGCAAATAATGAAGGAACTTGTGAAGAAAGTGGAAACATATGGGTTTAGAAAACCTCCTTATTATAAGAATGAACACTTCATAACAAGTACAGGCTTGACCCATGATGAAATTGCAAGGGGTGTGATTTTAAATCTAAAAGAAAGTGATTTTGTAAAAAAAGAACCAAATCACAAACAAGGAAATAATGAGGTATATATTTTTAAAACTATATTTGCTGGAGAGGAATTGTATGTAAAATTAGAAATAATGTATGATGACTTATTTTTATTAATATGGAGTATTCATAAGGAGGGTATGCACTAATGTCTATGAAAAATGAAAAAATAAATTACGAAAAAATATTAAAAAGACTTCAAACTGAAGAATTTGAGGCAAAATATTGGTGCAACACATCATGTGGAACTGTCACTGCTGATAAAACTCATTTAATGATTATTGATGAGGAAATTTCGATTAAAAGAGAAATGTTTAAGGTTCAAGGTGATGCAAGATTTTGTTCAAAATGCAACAATCGTATTAGTGATGTTGTTTTAGATGATAAAAGGTTAGTTAATTCTTATAATCAATATAGAACAAAAAACAAACTTTTATTGCCTGAAGAAATATTAAATATAAGAGAGAAATATGAATTGAGTGCAAAAAGTTTTGCTCAAATTTTAGGCTTTGGTGATAACACTATATATCGTTATGAAAAAGGTTGTTTGCAAGATAAAGTGCATGATGCTCTTTTAAAACAAATTAGCAAACCATATAATTTTTTATCGCATCTTAATGAAAGTAAAGTAAATATATCTGAAAAAACCGAAAAGAAATTAAGAAAAAAGATAGAGTTTTTGATGATAGAAGATTTAAAAAAGGCTGTAGAGGAATTAACGGAGTTAATGAAAAAGGAAGAAATTGTTACACAACAGGCAATAATTCCAAACTACAATAATATAAGCATGGAATATAACATAAGTCAGCCGTTCGGTTTGGCTGCCTAACGGAGAATAAAAATGTTAAAATTAAATTTAACAAAAATGTATTTTGAGAGTTATAATTTTAAAAGAGATAGCGAGCATGCAAAAGTTGGTGCATCTTTAAAAATAAAGAACGATATATCTCCAAAATTCAATAATGACAATCAAATCCAAGTAAAAATGACATTGGAAATTCAAGATGAGCCTAATACATTCTCATTAAATGTATCAATGGTTGGTGTTTTTGATATTGAATTTTCTGGAGCACTTAATGAGGATTTAAAGACAGCAATTCAAAATAATATTTTAACAATTATGTATCCTCATTTAAGAAGTCAAGTTTCACTACTTACAACTATGCCAGATTTTACTCCAATAATGTTGCCTTTGCTAAACTTAAATAATTCAGCAATGAGTGGCGAATTGAAATAAATCAAAGAAATTGATAATGAGACAGACTTTTGTCTGTCTCATTATCATAATCTCATGATCATTATTTATATTTGATTAGACGCTAAAAAGCAAACAAGCGTAACTTGGCAGCGGCCAATATTTTTTGGCAACGATTTGCTCTAATTCGTCGACAACTGCTCTTAAGTCATTCATGGCAGTGAAAACTTTGTCATGATAGAATTTGGCTTGGTTTTCGATTGAGCGGTCTTTTTTGGTGTCGGTGATTTGTTTTTCTAAAGATTGCAGTTTTTTCAGCATTTCGCCGGAGAGAGAGGAAATATTTTTCAAAAGATATTCTTCAAGGTCTGAATTGAAACCTTCAAGTTGTTTTTTCCTTGATAAGAGTTTTGCTATTTCTTTTTGATAGGTGATGACAGAGGGGATTATTTGACTGTTTGTTATGTCAACCATTGTCAACGCTTCAATGTGGAGCGTTTTAATATAACCTTCTGTTAGTATTTCAAAACGAGAGTGCAACTCATCACATGAGAATACTTGATGCTCAGTGAAGAGTTTTTCATTCTTTTCGGAAATAAGATGAGGGAGTGCTTCGTTTGTGCTTTTTAGGTTGAACAGTCCCCTTTTCTTTGCTTCAATTTCCCATTCTTTCGAATAGTTGTTTCCGCTGAATATTATTCTTTTGTGAAGAGAGTATTCTCTTTTGATTAACTCGCCGAGCGCATATTTGAAGTCTTTTGCTTTTTCCAACTCATTTGCAAACGCACGAAGTGATGAGGCAACGGCAGTGTTTAAAACAATGTTAGGACCTGCGATTGAAAAAGTTGAGCCGGGCATTCTGAACTCAAATTTGTTGCCTGTGAATGCAAAAGGTGAAGTTCTGTTTCTGTCGGTAGAGTCTGCAGCAAAACGAGGGAGTTGAGTGACGCCGATTTCGATTTTGTGTTCTTTTTTCAGATAGTCCTTGCCTTTCTCAATGGCTTCCATAATATCTGTCAACTCATCGCCCAAAAACATTGATATTATTGCTGGAGGTGCTTCATTTGCACCAAGTCTGTGGTCGTTTGACGCACTTGCAGCGGATACCCTCAAAAGGTCTTGATACTCATCAACCGCTTTAATGACGGCAACAAGGAACAAAAGGAATTGTGCGTTTTCATTCGGACAGTCTCCCGGCTCCAAAAGATTTCCGCCTTTGTTTGTTGAAAGTGCCCAGTTATTGTGTTTTCCAGAACCATTCACTCCTTGAAAAGGCTTTTCATGTAAAAGGCACATCAAATCATGTTTATCCGCAACATTTTTCAGCATTTCCATGACAAGTTGGTTGTGGTCGGTTGCTATGTTTGCGATGGTAAAAAGGGGGGCAAACTCGTATTGAGCAGGGGCTACTTCATTATGTTTTGTTTTTGCGTGAACACCGAGTTTCCACAACTCTTCGTCTAACTCACGCATAAATGCCATAATACGAGGTTTGATGTTTCCAAAATAATGATCGTCCAAATCCTGTCCTTTCGGCGGTCTTGCTCCAAAGAGCGTTCTTCCTGTTATCGTTAAATCAGGTCTTTTTTGAGCAAATTCTTTGTCTATCAAAAAGTATTCTTGTTCCGCACCGACAGTCGGAACAACTCTTTGAACATCGTCTTTTCCAAAAAGTTTAAGAATTCGTCGTGCCTCAATATCGAGAGTGTCCATTGAACGAAGCAACGGAGTTTTTTTGTCTAAAGCATGACCCGAGTATGCACAAAATGCAGTCGGAATACACAGCGTTCCGTCTTTGACAAAAGCATAAGAAGTAGTGTCCCAAATAGTATAGCCCCTTGCTTCAAAGGTGCAGCGAAGTCCGCCGGAAGGAAAACTTGACGCATCACTCTCACCTTTGACCAACTCTTTTCCGGAAAACTCCATAATAACTCTTCCGTCAGAACGACGAGAGATGAAACTGTCGTGCTTTTGAGCAGTGACACCAGTCATCGGCTGAAACCAATGCGAGTAGTGAGTTGCTCCAAGTGAGATTGCCCATTCCTTCATAGCGTTTGCAACAACGCCGGCAATTTCATAAGGCATTGCTTTACCCTTTTGCATAGTGTGCCGAAGGTTCATGTAAATGTCTTTTGGCAATCTCTCACGCATCACCTCATCAGTAAAAACATGTGAAGCAAAAATATCCGTGATTTTCTTGTGAGGCTCGGATTGATTTTGGGTCTGAATAGTTGACATATATGTTTGTCTCCTTTAGGAATTTTAATGCTTTAAAAAATATGGTTAGTGGTTTGTGATTGGTGATTAGTGAAGATAAAAATAATCACACAGTACTTAACTTGCTTTGAAGTTTTTTTATCAAAGAATTAAACATTTTTCCTATATTGGATATTAGTTCTAAAGATTCAATAATATCTTCTCTGCTAAAATATTCTATTTCAACACACAATAATAATTGTGTTTCCAGTTCACTACTTGACCCTTTTGCAATCGAAAGAAATTGAATAAACTCTTTTGTAGAATTTCTCGATTGCCCTTCCGCTATATTTGATGGAATAGAAACAACACTGCGTCTCATTTGGCTTACTATGCCATATATTTCTTCTTTAGGTAATTTTTTAGTAAGAGCATAAACTTTTTTCGCAAGTAACATCCCCATCTGCCAAATTTCTAAATCTTTATAATTTTTTATCATAAATTTCTCCCAATTGCATTTATTTTTATTAAATTTTTTAAAACAAAAAAATTTAACCTTCACCAATCACTAATCACAAACCACCAATCACTAATCACAAACCACCAATCACATAAAACTTATTTCAAACTCGCCTTTACAAACCCTAAAAACAGCGGGTGGGGTCTGTTGGGTCTACTTTTGAATTCAGGGTGAAATTGAACGGCGACGAAGAATTTTTTGTTGGGAATTTCTATTGCTTCAACCAATTCTCCGCTTGGAGATAAGCCCGATAGAATCATTCCTTTTTTTATGAGGGTTTCGCGATATTTGTTATTAACTTCAAGTCTGTGGCGGTGTCTCTCGCCTATGTCGGTTGAGTTGTAGAGAGAGTGCAAGAGTGTGTTTGGGGTGATTTTGCAACGATATTCCCCTAGTCTCATTGTTCCGCCTGTTGACATGAGACCGTCTTGACCATCCATTAGGTCGATGACTGAATGAGAAGTTTTTGCGAACTCTGCCGAATTTGCATCTTCAAGTCCGCAGACATTGCGTGCAAATTCAATGACCGCAACTTGCATTCCGAGACATATTCCAAGGTAGGGGATGTCTTTTTCACGAGCATATTTTGCCGCTATGATTTTACCTTCTACTCCCCTTTCGCCAAAGCCTCCGGGAACTAAAATTCCATTAACACCCTTTAATTGAGTTGCGACATTTTTCTCATTTAATCCTTCAGCACAAATCCATTTTATATCTATATGCGTTCCATGTTCAAACCCTGCGTGATTTAGACTTTCGACTATTGAAAGATATGCATCATGAAGTTTAACATATTTTCCAACGAGACCGATTGTTACTCTTTTTTTGCGAGCGGCTACTTTTTTGGTCATGTCTGTCCAAATTGAAAGGTCTGGAGATGTGTCGGACTTTATATTGAGCAGTTCGCAAACCGCTTTGTCAAAACCGCTCTCATGAAGCGCAAGCGGAACTTCATAGAGAGTTGATAAGGTCACATTTCCAATGACAAAATCAGGGCGGACATTACAAAACAGCGCTATTTTGTCCTTGTCTTTTTGCTCTAAGGGTTCGTCAGTTCGGGTTATGATAATATTCGGAGAAATTCCCATTCCCTGAAGTTGTTTGACACTGTGTTGAACAGGTTTTGTTTTGTGTTCCTCACTGGCTTTCAAATACGGAACAAGTGCTACATGAATAAACACGCAGTTTTCTTTTCCGACTTCGAGTGAGATTTGACGGATTGCTTCCAAAAACGGTTGACTTTCAATGTCACCGGTTGTTCCGCCGATTTCAACAAGCATAACATCCGCTCCGCTCTTTTTAGCGCCCGCATAGACAAAGTCTTTTATTTCATTAGTGACATGAGGAACAACTTGGACAGTTCCCCCTAAGTAACCGCCCTCTCTTTCACGAGAAAGAACATTCCAATAAACTCGTCCGCTTGTGAGCGAAGATAGGCGGGTCAAGTTTTCATCAATAAACCTTTCATAGTGCCCCAAATCAAGGTCTGTTTCCGCACCGTCATCAGTCACAAAAACCTCCCCATGCTCATAGGGATTCATAGTTCCGGGGTCCACATTCATATATGGGTCCAGTTTTTGAGCCGCAACTTTGACGCCCCGTTGTTTTAAAAGCCTTCCTAATGAGGCGGCAGTGATACCTTTTCCAAGTCCGCTGACAACACCTCCTGTCACAAACACAAATTTACACATGTTTTTTCTCTCTCCTTTTGCTTGTTCTTTTCTTTTTTCTGTCTTAAGTGAATATTGTGCGGGCGGTCAATGCCCGCCCCTACAATTATTATTTTGTCAACTCACTCAAATTCGAGGGAGTTTAAATTGCCCTCTTAATGATAAGTTGTGCGGGCGGCAGATTGCCGCCCCTACAGTTTTTTTTTCGATTTTAATAACAACTAATAACTTGTAGGGGCTATCACTGACCGTCCGCATATTTTTTATGATAGATTTTTATTCAAATTTGCTTAGTCTTGCATTTTCTATGTTGTCTCCGTTTTCTTCGTAGAATTTCTTTCTTAGTTCAATTTTTTCGTGATTGATTTTTACTTCTTTTCCAATAAAAACAAAAAACAAGCCAACACATATTAGCGGAACTCCCATCAAAACTCCTAGGATTATCCAACCGGTTGAACCATCGAGAGCAACCCCTAAGGCTATTCCAACTCCCAAAGCAACAAATAGAAATAGAAATCCAAATGCCCCTACTCCCACAGCACACTTGTGCATTTTTTCTTCTCTGATTGACAAGGGTCTGTCTATTTTAGTAAAGTATTCCGCCTTTTCTTTGAATTTGCTGTAGGTCTCGTCAATGATTTTTTTCTCGTCTTCTGTTGCAACCAAACGAGCCCGTTCAATACTTTCTTTATGGTTTGTGTCGTAGTAGTCGAGCCAGTTGTCAGTTTGAACTCTTGCAAGTCCAAGCCAACCCAGATAACTTTTTGGGTTTATTGTTGTTGCCTGCTTAAAAGCCTCTTCTGCTTTTTCCCACTCTCTTAATTTCAAGAAAGTGTCTCCGTCTTCGCAAAAATCTTCATAGGTCTTTGACCCGATACCAAACACATTTTTAGTAACATTTTTTGTGACATGAGTGTGGTGTTCATTAATAACCTTTTGCGTAACAAATGCTGTTCCGCAAAAATTGCATATTCCGGCATCCTTTTCATCATCAACTTCGATTGAAGCATTGCATGCAGTGCATTTTGCTGCGACATACATAATTTTTTCCTCCTTGACACAATAGTGTCGTTTTTGCTGTTATTGTGCGGGCGACTAATAATCGCCCCTACAATTATTATTTTGTCAACTCACTCAAATTCGAGGGAGTTTAAATTGCCCTCTTAATGGTAAGCTGTGCGGGCGGCAGATTGCCGCCCCTACAGTTTATTTTCTTGAACTTATCCCACCACAGAAATATTGTAGGGGCGGCAGATTGCCGCCCGCACCTTAATTATTTTTCTAATCCTCATATGGTGTTGATGCAAATCCCCTTTTTTGCAGTTTTCTTACTTTTTTGTCCAAATACCATTTTGAAATGCGATTGAATAATTTTGTTTTTCCGAATAATTTGACTATTGTTGGGCTGATTTTGTAATAAATTTTTGTGAAAAGCCTGCCTCTTTTTGTGTTCGACAATTTAAAATCACGATATCTTCTCAATGTCCAAACCTCAGGACAATCATATGAGCCATAAACACTCGTTGCAATATAACAACCCTTTGCACTTTCTGCTGCCGACCCATTTGGCTTCTTTTCAGGGAATCTTGACAAATCCGCCCTTAATTTTTCAATCGTTTCTGTCTTTTCTCTTTCCAGTTCGTCTTTGCCTGTTTCGCTAAATCTTATTGCGTTGTCCATATAGAGAGTGTAGTTTACAATAGCCCTATTTATTGAATGAAGAACCAATTCCTTTTGCTCAATTCCAAAGACAAGCCCTTTTGTGTAGAATCTTGCGAAAGACAGCCATTGTTCAGGCTCATGTCCGCCGACAAGTTCCGATTGACAATACAATTCAACAACAGCATTAAAGCCTTTGTCTGTTCCTATTACGACCGCTTTTGCTCCTTGAGCAAAATATGTTCTCTCCCAGTTTTGAGCAAGCGCCAATTTTGATTGCCATTCATGATTTTGAGTTTTCACAATTTGGACAACCTGTTGGGTTTGAGGGGCTTGTTGATTTTTTATGAGAGCAAAACCACAAAACTCACAAAAACTTTTTTGCGAATTTTCATTAATTTCAATAATCGCCCCACAACTAGGGCATTTGTTTGTTAGTTCGTTATTCATTTTGTTATCTCCTTGATGTTTGGTTTTTTAGTTAATGCATAATTGTTGTTGAAATCTTGTTTTGTCGAGGTGGTTGAACAAATAATACTGTGCGGGCGGTCGATGCCCGCCCCTACGGGATTTTGTCGATAATTTAAAAAATAACTTGTAGGGGCGGCAACCTGCCGCCCAAACTTTATTATGTTTATCAATTTCTTATTCCCACTCTATCGTTGAGGGGGGTTTACTGGAAATGTCATAGACTACTCTTGAAATTGCTTTGACTTCGCTTGTTATTCGGGATGATATTTTTTTGAGTAGTGAGTGTGAAAGTTCAGCGTATTCCGCTGTCATGAAATCGTCTGTTATTACTGCTCTTAGGGCTAATACAAAGTCGTAAGTTCTTGCATCTCCTTTCACTCCAACAGAAAGGGTTTGAGTGAGAACCGCAAAGTATTGAGATGGACGGTTTTTTAGAGATATGGCATCTAGTTCTTCTCTTAGTATTGCATCGGCATCACGAAGAGTGTCCAGTTTTTCTTTTGTTATTTCACCCATTACTCTCACCGCTAAGCCCGGCCCGGGGAAAGGTTGGCGGTCAACTAAATTTGATGGCAGTCCCAGTTTTTTGCCGACTTTTCTGACTTCGTCTTTGAATAGTCCGCTTAGAGGTTCGACTAAGCCGACAAATTTCATGTCGTCCGGAAGTCCGCCGACATTGTGATGACTTTTTATTGTTGCGCCGAATTGTCCGCCGCTTTCAACTATGTCGGGATAAATCGTGCCTTGACCTAAGAATTTGATGTCCTCTCCTTTTCCTAATTTTTCCGCTTCTTCTTCAAATACCCGAACAAATTCAACACCGATTATTTTGCGTTTTTTTTCGGGATCACTAACTCCTTCAACCGCTTTTAAAAATCTGTCCTGAGCATTAACTCGGATTAATTTGAGGTCAAAGTTTTTGAATGCTTCTTCAATTTCATCACCTTCATTTTTACGCATAAATCCATGGTCAACAAAAACACATGTCAGTTGACCGGGGATTGCTTTTGAAAGTAGTGCCGCACACACGCTGCTATCAACTCCTCCCGAAAGTCCGAGAAGAACTTTTTCATGTCCCACTTGTTTTCTAATGCTTTCAACTCGTTCGGTTATGTAGTTTTTTAACTTATACGACCCGGTTGCTCCGCAAATTGAAAGAAATTTTTTAATGATTTCCTTTCCATATTCAGTGTGACGAGTTTCGGGATGGAATTGAACGCCGTAGAGTTTTTTTGTCTCATTTTCAATAGCGGCTATAGCATTTGCACTCTTTGCCGTTATTTTAAAGTCGGGCGGCGGAATGCTAACAACATCACGATGTGACATTAATGCAAAAAAATCATCGGATATGCCTTTTAACAAAACACTGTCTGCTGCATTGCGAGACGCCATAACTCTTCCGTATTCACCAACTTCTCCGCTTGACACTTTTCCACCGAGTAAATGCGCCATAAGTTGCATACCATAGCAAATCCCAAGAACAGGGATTCCGAGCGAGAAAATCTCTTTATTACACGAAACAGCACCCTCACCATAAACACTGTTAGGACCGCCGGTGAGTATTATTCCAATCGGATTAATCTCCCGAATTTTTTCCAAACTAATAGCACCGCTTTCAATAACGGCATAAACATTTAAATTTCTAACTGCTCGGCAGATCAACTCTTTGTATTGTCCGCCGAAATCTAAAACAAGTATTGTTTCCATAAAAAATCTCCAAATCAAAACATAACGCATAACGAAGGATAGCGTGTTTAAAAATAATTCTAACAATCGTTGTGCGTTATGCGTTGTTATGCGTTGAAATTAAAATAATGAATTAATATCAATAAGTTCAATTGTCTCTTCGCTGTAGCCGCTCGCTATGCTGTAGATTAATGCTCTTGCTGTGTCTACGCTTGTGACATAGGAAATGCCGAGTTGAACTGCCCTTCTTCTCACTTTCACATCGTCTTTTGCGGGGTCTCTTCCCTTTTCGGAAGTTGAAACGACATAGGACACTTTTCCGCTCTCAAGCAATTTAATAGTATTGTTAGTTTTTGAGTCTTTTACTTTTTCGACAACTTGAACTCCGTCAATACCGCTTTGAGATAGGAATTTTGCAGTTCCTTTTGTTGAATAAAGTTCAAATCCTTCTTGCTTGAATTTTCTTGCAACGGCTATTATTGCATCTTTGTCGGAATCAGAAACAGTTATTAAAACGCCGCCTTTTTTCTTCATTTTGTAGCCTGCGCCTAAGAGTCCTTTGTATAGCGCTTCCTCTAAAGTTCTTCCCAGTCCCAAAACTTCGCCTGTTGATTTCATTTCGGGTCCCAAAAGTGTGTCTAATCCTGCTAGTTTTTCAAAACTGAAAACAGGGACTTTGACGGTCACAAAATCAGGAACAGGAGCAATACCTTTTAAAGGTGTCAAGTCTTTTAATTTTTCTCCCAAAGAACATCTTACTGCAAGTTCACACATATCAATGCCTGTTACTTTTGAAATATACGGAACTGTTCTTGAAGCCCTTGGGTTTACTTCGATGACATAAATTTCGCCCTCAAACAGAACATATTGAATGTTGACAAGTCCTCTGACATCAAGAGATTTTACTATTTTTTTAGTTAAGGCTAAAACCCTGTCTGCAAGAATTTTTCCGACATTGATTGTTGGATAGACTGCGATACTGTCTCCTGAATGAACACCTGTTGCCTCGATTTGCTCCATTATCCCCGGAATTAAAACTTCTTCTCCGTCACAAATTGCGTCAACTTCAATCTCTCTTCCTTTTAGATATTTATCAATCAAAACAGGACCGTTAAGTTCACGGCGAAGTATGATGTCCATGTATTCAATTATGTCATCATCATTGAAAGCGATAATCATGTTTTGACCGCCTAGAACATATGAGGGACGCATGAGGACTGGATAGCCGAGTTTTCTTGCTTCTTTTAGGGCATCATTTTTTGTGAACACTCCAACTCCGTCAGGACGACGAATGTTTAAACCTTCAAGGAGTTTGTCAAAGCGGTCTCTGTCTTCGCAAATGTCTATAGCATCTGCACTTGTGCCGAGTATTTTAACACCTCTGTCGGACAAATCTTTTGCAAGTTTTATTGCGGTTCCGCCGCCGAATGCGACAACAACTCCGATTGGCTTTTCAATATTGATAATATTCATGACATCATCAATACAAAGCGGCTCAAAATATAGCCTGTCCGCTGTGTCAAAATCAGTTGATAAGGTTTCGGGGTTGTTATTGATAACTATTGCGTCATAGCCGAGTTTTCTAAGCGTCCACACGCAATGAACCGAGGCATAGTCAAATTCAATTCCTTGTCCTATGCGAATAGGTCCTGATCCGAGAACGACAACTTTTTCTTTTTTGCTGTTTTGAATAAATGGCAGTGCTTCGTTTTCTTCGCCGTTTTCAAGTGAATAAAAATAGGCTGTTTTTGAGTCGAATTCGCCGGCACAAGTGTCGACCATTTTGTAAATGAGTGAATTGTGATTGGTGTTTGGTGATTGGTGATTGTTATTTTTAATTCTAATAAGAGCATACAAAAACCATCTGTCTATCTTCGTTATCTCATGCACTTCGTCGATGCTGACCCCTCTTTTTAAGGCCTCATAGACAACAAATAGTCTTTGGTCATTTTTTTCATGGAGCATCTTGCGAATTTCACTGTCTTTCTTTTCGAGAAGTCTTGGGGAGTCCAGTCCTTTTAGACCGAGTTCTGCTCCTCTGACTGCTTTGATGAGTGCGTTTTCGAAGTTGTCGGATATTGCCATTACTTCGCCTGTTGCTTTCATTTGAGTGCCTAGTTTGTTCTCGGCATAGACGAATTTATCAAATGGGAATTTCGGAAGTTTGACAACCACATAGTCAAGTGCCGGCTCAAAACATGCTTTTGTTGTTTTTGTGACCGGATTTTCAATTTCGTCCAAAGTGTAGCCGATTGCAATTTGTGTTGCAACTTTTGCAATAGGATAACCTGTTGCTTTTGAGGCAAGAGCAGACGAGCGGGAAACTCGGGGGTTAACTTCAATAACTGCGTATTCAAAACTATTTGGATTTAAGGCAAGTTGAACATTACAACCGCCCTCAACTCCAAGGGCTTCAACAATGTTGAGTGAGGCAGTTCTTAACATTTGCAACTCTTTATCGGCGAGTGTCAAGCATGGAGCAACAACAATACTATCGCCTGTGTGAATTCCGACAGGGTCAACATTCTCCATTGAACAGACAATTATTTTGTTGCCTAGTTTGTCGCGAATTACTTCAAACTCAATCTCTTTCCAACCCGCTATTGACATCTCAATCAGACACTGCCCGATAGGTGACATAGCAAGTCCGCCGGAGCAAATATTTCTTAACTCCTCGTCGCTGTGAGCAAAACCGCCGCCGGCTCCGCCCATGGTAAAAGCGGGACGGACAACAACCGGGTAGCCTCTTTCTTTTGCAAACTTCAAAGCGTCCTCAACAGTTGTGACTGTGACAGACGGAACACAAGGCTCTTTAATTCGTTCCATTGTGTCTTTAAAAATTTGCCTGTCCTCGGCCCTGTCGATTGTCTCGGGAAGTGAGCCAAGCAGGCGAATATTGTTTTCCTTGAGGAAACCGGATTTCGCCAGTTGCATCGACAAAGTCAAACCTGTTTGACCGCCTAAGCCGGAGAGTATTCCATCGGGTTTTTCTTTTTTTGCAATGCGTTTAACGACTTCCAAAGTTAACGGCTCAATATAAATTTTGTCCGCAATATTTTTGTCCGTCATGATGGTCGCAGGGTTTGAATTGATGAGAACTATTTCAATCCCATTTGCCTTCAAAACTCGGCAAGCCTGCGTTCCCGCATAGTCAAACTCAGCCGCCTGCCCGATAACAATCGGACCCGAGCCAATAACCATTACTTTTTTTATCTTTTTATCGTGTGGCATAATTTTTTCCTCAATGCATAATTAAAAATGCATAATTCATAATTATTGTTAGGGGGGTTTAACTTTGATAATACTCTTTCACTTCAAAATAATCTAATTCTTTAAAATCCATTTTTCCTGCTATTGTAGGTTTTACTTGTCTAACCTTGTTAATGTTAAAAATTTTATCTCCCACTTCTTTACAATCTTGCAAATATACAAAAAAAGATTCATTTATTTTGTGTCCTGATATTGCTCTATTTCCACCACGCTGTCTACGAAATAATAATTTAGATTTTTCGATTTGAACGATACCATTTTCTAAAATTCCACCTTTTTCTTCAATGACATTCTTTAATGCATTTGGTGTCCAAACTTCATAATGGTTTTTTCCAGTTGAGCGAATTTCTCCCATTAACAATGCCCATTGCGGTATTTGATTGCATGGCAACATAGTTAAAAGTCCTTTTTTGTCTTCAGTGCAACAAACATCTGCAAACATCTTTGAAGTATAATTTTTTGAAACAGCCGTTATCACACTATCGGGAGAAAACTTAGAAATGTTATGTCCTCTAATATCAAAAATGCTTGTTCCAATATGCTCCGAGAGCATATCCATTAAATATGGATGCTTATCTTCAAATTCTAAAGAACTTATTAACTTTCCTTCCTCACAATAATTTGGCAAGTCTGCCTCTGTTCCTTTTGACCAAGGTTCTTTGAATTCGATTTTATAGATGTTCAAATCAATTACAGTAATTAACGCACTATCCACACCACCTGGTCCACCCGCTTGAATAAGCATTCTTGAATTATCCTCATTTGAATAAACATATCTTGCGACCAATGAGTAAGACTTCAGTAAACTTAAAATAGGTTGGGGAAGAAAATTAGGATTCTCTTGAAATATTATACAATTGTTTAATAAGAACATATTTGCAAGCGTCTGGGCATAAACACACTCACTAAAAATTGCTGACTGAATGTTTCTTCCCGATGCTATACTTTTTTCTATTTCACAAAAAAGTGCAGGGCAAATTTCTTTCAAATCATATTCTTCTGGAATATCTTCTCTCTTTGTTGCAAATTTCCACAACTTCTCTCTAATGCGTTTTCTAAAAACAACCTTTGTCGGAGGCTTTTCATAAAACTCCGCCATTATTTCATTTTGTGTTTTTGATAGTGGTATTTTTTCTTTTTCCATTTTCCTTAGTTAAAAACTGCGTTACTATGAACCAGCTCTAAAAGAGTATGACTTTCTTTTATTTTTAAAATTTCAAAAAATCGTGTATTTAGTTTTTCTCTAAAATCAGGAGGGAATTTTATGTTTTCTTGATGAACTCCTGCATTTAGTTTTGTAACAATATATAGTTTTTCAAGTGCTGACATTTCTTTTCTCATTTCTCTAAAAAATTCTTTATCTTCATTCGTTAAAAGATTATCAAATATTGGAAGTTCTTCCAAAAGCCCTATTGGATAAGTTATTCCACCGTCATATAATCGCCAATGCCAATAAGCAAAACTTGAATTTATCATGCAATACAACAGATCATAACATTCTTCGTCTTTTGCATATAGAATTATTCCTCCAGCACGACTTAGTGGTGCTATCGCCGCAGTTGTAAAATACCTGCAAGTGTTTGGGACATATAATGGATAGTTGTTTGGTTTGTTACTTAATAAATCTTTAAGAGTTTTATTTGATTTTTCTTTCCATGCAATAAAAGCGTTTTCTAGTTCTTTGTGACATTTCACATAGGATTGGTTTTCTTCGGTTACTACTTGCTTTTTGCTACTAACAAAACACTCTAGAGTGCCATTTTTAAAAAGATTTTCTCGTTCTTCCGTTTTAAAACGAATAAGGTGACTTGTTCTGAAACCTTTCTCTCCAGTATTATCAATCACGGTTATCGCCGCCCGAACAGAGTTTGCAGTGTTAGAATTAAAAATACCATGCTTTCTGCCATTGAAGATATTTGCTGGAACATTATCAAATGAAACTACAAAACCGCTATAATCATTTAAAACTTCTCTGAGGTGATAAAATTTCTTTGCTCCTAAAAAACTATATGGCGAAATGATGACGGCTTTAGAATTACTCAATGCAATTTTTTCAATGATAGCGGAATAAAAATCTTTGCTTGAAAATAAATTTTTTGTTCTTTCCCAACTAGGCTTGAACTCCACTATTTTGGCATATGGAGGATTGGAAATGACTTTTGCATTTTGTGGGAGTGTTATGTCTCTATATAAAAAATCACCGCATATTATATTAACTTTTTCAGCCAAGTCTTTTCCATAAATCATTTCAATTGAACACTTTGCAATTTTTAGGGCAATATGGTCACAATCATATAAATAAATTTTTCCTTCATTAAGCAATTGCTTTGCCTCAACTTCACCAACTTCCTTCAAATATGCAAGTATTAGATTTCCCGTTCCACAGCAAACATCACAAACATTTTCGCCCTCTAAACCTACAAGCCAACGAGACATAAGATTGCTCACATCATCGGGAGTGAAGTATTGACCGCTCTCTTTCTTGTTCTCCTTATCCTGTTCAGCAAGTGCCTTTTCATATAGTTCTCCAAAATTAGAAAGATTTAAAAAAGCATCTTTTTTGTTTTCTGTTGAAAACTCAAGTATTTCATCCCATAAATTTTCAATTCCATATTTTCGCAAATCTTCAATATATTTGTTTTCATTATATCCTCTAAAATCCAATTTTGGAATACGGAATTTTATTATTTTTGATTCGCTCTCTTTTTTTATTTTTGTAACATTTGCAAAATCAAATAACAAACACTGCTCAACATATCCTTGTTGAACACTTTGTCCAGCGTATTTAATTGTTGCAACATTTTTCATATTTTTATTGTGCGAGCGAGAGATTCCCGCCCCTAAATTTATTTATTTTTTCATGCGTTCCACAAACTTGTCAAAGAGGAACATTGTGTCATGGGGACCGCTGTGGGCTTCGGGGTGGAATTGAACAGAGAAGGATTTGCCGTAGTCTATGCCTTCACATGAGTTGTCATTGACATTGACTAACCATGGATTTTTGCAAACTACTTCGTAGCCGTGGTTTTGGCTTGTTATATAGACTTTTCCATTGCTCAAATCTTTCACCGGTTGGTTTGAAGAGCGATGACCGAATTTTAGTTTTCTTGTTTTTAGTCCGTTTGCAGTGGCTAAAAGAAGATGTCCCATGCAAATCCCGAAAATCGGGACGCCTGATTTAGAGAGTTTTTCGACTGTTTTTATTATTATCTCGTTTGCTTTTTCACTCGGATCACCGGGTCCAGGGGAAAGCATTATTCCGTCAGGCTTGAATGCAAGAATTTCTTCGGCGGTTGCGTTGAACGGAAATTTTTTCACCTCACATCCCCTTTCTGTTAAAAGTCGCATTATTGCTCGTTTTGTTCCGGTGTCGAGGAGAGCGACTTTTAATTGGGGAGTTATAGGAGCGGCAACCTGCCGCCCATTGTTTGCCGCCCCTGCATTATTATTGTCGATTTTATTCGGGTTCGCATTGCTCACCCCTACATTTACACCCTCGTCCTGACAAGTCCCTTGATGAGTATCTTTCATCGAAACATTTGAGATGGCGTTCAAAATCTTGAATTTCTTTGCTTCTTCAATGTCTGCTTTTGTTGGCTCTCGAAAGAGAATTTTTCCGCCCATTGCACCCTCGTTTCTAAGTATTTTTGTTAATGCTCTTATGTCGAAGTTGCAAATTCCTGTAACTTTGTGTTTCTTCAAAAGGGTATCCAAATCACCTTGTGAGCGAAAATTTGACGGGTTTTTGCAAGGGTATTTCACAATAAAACCTCTCGGCCAAACTTGTCCGCTTTCAAAATCTTCTTGTATGACGCCATAGTTTCCAACCAGCGGAAAAGTCATCGTGACAATTTGCCCGAAATAACTAGGGTCAGTCAGTGTTTCCAAATAGCCGCTCATCGCAGTTGTGAAAACAACTTCACCGATAATTTCTTCATCATGCCCAAAAGATTGACCTTTGAACACTTTTCCGTTTGATAGAACCAAATATGCGTTTTTTTGATTTACTTCTTTCATAAGTTTATCCTCTTTTTAAACGCATAATGCATAACGCACAACGAAAGATAGAGATAATAAAATTAAATCTAACAATCGTTATGCGTTATGCGTTATGCGTTATATAAAAAAAGTGTCCACTAGACTGGGTATGTAGCGACTAAGTTCGCACTTACCAAGCATGGTGAACACTTTATTTTCATGATTTTTATTCTAACATACTATAAAAAATTTGTCAAGAGAATTTTTGAACTTTTCAAAAAAACTTAACTAGCAAATTTTAGGAATTTTATTATTATTGTGCGGGCGGTCAATGACAACCCTTACGAATTTTTATTGTTAATTTTTTGGAGGTTGCATTGTTCGTCCCTACATTGGTATGTCGTCGAAAAATTGACACTGCCATAATAAAATAAAATTACATCACGATTCGCATAGGTCGAAGAAGCCCCAGTCTTTCAAGCCCTAGTTGGTGGTTAGTGTTACTTCCCCATGCCCAAATATTATTTTCACCGCAAATTGCCAAACTGTAGAAATTTCCGCCTGATATCATTTGAAATCTCGGAGCACCGAATAACTCATAGCCCGACCCTAAAAAAACCAACCTTATTCTTCTGGGATAATATCTTCTGCCAAAACCTCCATGTCCCAACTCGCCATACCATCCGCTTCCCCATGTCCAAATATTATTTTCATTGCAAATTGCCATACTGTGGCTTATGTTAGCACTGATTGAAATGAAATATATGCCACTGTGTTGCAAACTTGATATTTCGTCATAGTAATTATAGAATTGTGTTATCCTTCTTGGTCTATGTGACGGTTGAATGTGACTGCCGTGTCCGATTTGTTCGTTAGAATGATTAAAATACCACCAGCCGCCCCACATCCATATGTTTCCTTCATCGCAAATTGCCATGCTGAAATCATTTCCTGCACTAACTTGTGTGAACTTAGGAGCGATTGTTGTTTCATATCCGCTTTCATTTAAAAAAACAAGTGTAATCTTTTTGGGGATATTTTTGCTTAATTCATCTCCATGCCCTAATGCCCCGCTAACTCCGCTCCCCCATGTCCAAATGTTTCCGTCGCTGTCTAGCGCCATGTTGTGCCAATCTCTTATGCTTAACTCGGTGAATGTTGGCAAGTTGTTTTCATGGTTATAAAATTGTGTTATCTTTCGTGGTCTATAGTTACCCTGTCCCCATGCCCAAATATTTCCTTCACCGCAAATTGCCATGCTGAAACCATTTCCTGCATTTATCCCGATGAACCTAGGAACTATCGTTATTTCATTTTCGCTTTCGTCCAAATAGACAAAGGATATCATTTGAGGAAGATTTTGATCTAAGGCATTGCCGTGTCCTAACGCTCCGCCACCACCTTGTCCCCATGTCCAAATGTTTCCTTCCCTGTCTAATGCCATACTATGCCTAGTGCCTGCACTTATTTGTGTGAATATCGGCGGATTAAAAATTTCTTCGTAGCTTGAAAAAAATTGTGTTATCATCAAAGGTCGCTTTTGTCTCACATTATATCCATGTCCAAGTCGGTAGGCTGATTCTTCTCCGCCCCATGTCCAAATGTTGCCTTGTTTATCGAGTGCCATGCTGTGACCGAATGCACCGCTGACATATTGAAAACGGGTTATTTCACTAGGAGGAGGAGGCTCTGGTTCTTCACACGCAGAAAATGCAAACACTGCAAACAGCATTGCCAAGAGAATTAATATTAAATTTTTTAGTTTTAGTTTCATTTTTTTAATGAGATAAAAATATTGCAGGGAAATTGCCGATTAAAGCATGAATATCAAAAAAGCCTGTGCATCATTGCGAGGTTTTATGGGAGAACATCTAATCCTTTCTTCTCGAAGCATCAATTGCTTTTAACCTTGATATTCGATAAAAGGAAATTAAAAATGCTATGGCAACTGTGGCGATTGTTGTCAATATGCCGAGAAGAAATGATATAAAATTATAGGAGATGATGTTTAATCTCATTGTAAATGAAGATGAAAGTGCAAGGTTTAATATCGGCACGCCGACTAAAGATAAAATAATTGCCAAAATTATTGATGCTAACAAAACTATTGTGCCGTCAAAAATAAGTATTTTTGCCGTGTCTTTATTTTTTGCACCCATCGCACGAAGTATTCCGATGTCGCTTTTTTTCGATGAGACTGAAGATGATATGAAATTAAAAACTAAAAGCATGGCAAGCAAGAATAATAACAGCGATGTTCCCGTTAAAATGGATCCCAAAAGAGAAAATGTTTCTTCAACTTCTATTAACTCATCGCTCATAAATGTTCTGGCAAGCACTTGACCTTCATTGATATTTTCTAATAATATCGTATCTTGTCTTCTGTCCCCGCTTAAAGAAATAAAAGTGGTTAAGACAGGAATGCTTCTTATCATGGCAAATACCGGAAGATGAGAAAATGCAGGGGCAATCATGGTGTTATAAATATACATTCTGTTGAATGCTAGAGACGCATAATTCCTGTGCCCTCTTGCATCTGCCCTTGCTCTGCACGAAGTGGCAAAAATTCCAGAGATATAGAAAAAAATATCTCGCACCAAAAAATTCGCTCCGAGCAAGTTCTCAAACCCGTCAACCAAAGGATAGTGAACATCAACAAATCCGTTGTGAAAATTTGCTCCTCTACGCATAAAATTTTCCGCCAAATATTCGGATATTAAGACTTCCACCCTGTCACCATCCCGTATTTGAGGCAATTCCCCTACTATAAGCGTAGCATTATAAAAGTCACTTAAATTATCATGAGTTATTTCTTCATGCATCTCAACAAGTCTTCTTATTCTGTTGATGGTCAATCCTCTATAGGAATGTATACTGACATTTGTTATTCTTGACTGAAAAACTGGAACATCCAGTGTTTCCAAAAATTCTCTGTTTCTCCAGTTAAGGTCAGCAGGGCTTCTAACTACTGCCCCCGTGTCTGAAATATTCGTGCTTGATCCTCTTATCATAACAGTATTGATTTCATGCCTTGCCATGCTTTGAAGCGTTGCCGTGTGGTAGTCATAGCGGTTCATAAAATCTGAAATAATAAAAACTGTAAGAGCAATAGTTGTTAGCATTATTGTGAAAATAAATCTTGTCTTTTTTGCTTTTATTGATTTTAGACACAATCTTAATGCCGTTTTCAGTGACATTTTGCTGTTTGTTTTGATGAATTTTTTGGGGTTATATTCATTCTCTTTTGAGTTCTCGAAGTGTTCGTCTATCTTTTTTTGATATTCTCTTTTTAATTCTTTTAAGTCAATTTCTTTTGTTTTTTCCTTATCTGAAAAAACCTTCCCACCACTTAATGTTATTATCCTGTCACCATAGTTAATGGCACTCTCCGTTTCGTGAGTGACGATAACGATTAGCATTGTTTTTGATAACTCTTTCAAAAGAGAAAAAATTTGTCTTGAAGTTTCACTGTCAAGATTGCCTGTCGGCTCGTCCGCAAATAGAATTCTCGGATTTTTGATTAATGCTCTTGCTATTGATACTCTTTGTTTTTGCCCGCCCGAAAGTTCATAGACTTTTCTTTTTTCGTGATTTTCGAGTCCCACCATTTCCAAAACTTCACTAACTGTTCTAAAAGATGATTTATCGTTTTGAAGGGCTATTGCAAGCGCTATATTTTCTTCAACATCCAACTCGTTTATTAGTCCGAATTCTTGAAAGACATAGCCGACATACGAATTACGATAAGCGTCCATATCACTCTCTTGCATTGAGTAATAATCTCTGTCCAAAATTTTAAATTCGCTGTTTTTTTCATTATACCTATTCGGCTCATCCAATCCGCTCAAAATATTAATTAGCGTTGTTTTTCCGCTTCCGCTTTTTCCACATATAAAAACTAATCCCGACTCATTAAAAGAGAGAGAAATTTTTTCAAGTGCCTTGACTTTTACTCCACTTTGAGTTGAATAAGTTTTAGATATGTTTTTTATTTTTAACATAGTTATTTAAGCAAAAAATGAAAGATAAAATGTGAAAAATAAAACCAACAATTTTCTCAATCATCAGCCTTCTGTTTTTATCTCTTTTGCTCCTTGATGATGGCAAAACCACAAACTAATTATAACATGAAAACACCCTATTTGTCAATGCTTTTGACAAAACAAATGTTTGTGAATTTTTCATGAACTTTTTCTAAACAAATCTTAGAAATTCCTAGTCCTGTTTTTGACAGTTTGAACAC
>Ga0131853_10001084_pt1 | contig 49522 bp, 32 predicted proteins | sample TergutLab28metaG_FD_92764 | JGI IMG/M metagenome (GOLD analysis project Ga0131853, IMG submission 92764) | Labiotermes labralis P1 segment gut microbial communities from Petit-Saut dam, French Guiana - Lab288 P1 (version 2) (version 2) | ecosystem: Host-associated > Arthropoda: Insects >... | reverse complement strand
TGTGGAATCAAGCTAATATGTAAGTAAAGGAAACAGAAATTTTTGCATATTTCATACAATTTTTTGTCTATTCATTAACGAAAATTATTACTGATTTCTTGAAAACACGCAGATATGGCTCTGTCTTATTTCCCAAAAAATCCCGTTTAATCCATTATTAAATCTTTTTTGGTTCCTGAAATAATAAAGTTTTTTGTAAACCATGTACAAAAAATTAAATGCCAAGCAAAAATAATGTCGTACGTGAAGGTTGACTGTAGCCATTTAAATCCCACTGCGTAAAGGTTAATCAAGCTCTTGTTTGCAATGCAGGAAATGAATGATTTGGACAATCCGCATGGTCACGTGGTCTAAGGTGTGGGTCTGCGAAGTTTGAATCTTGCTGAGGGCATGAATGTGTCTGTCTCTTGTGAGGGTCATGTGTGTGTTGTCAGGTAGAGGTCCCTGTGATGGGCTAATCACTTGTCCAGAAAAGTCCTACCAAATGTTGTATGTTTGAGTGTGATCTAAAAACTTCAATGATGAGGAGCCCTAGGGTCACTTGGGCTGTTGAGCAAAAAAAGAGTCTGATAATGGATGAGAACAGGCCTAGTCTGGAAAATGCCAGAAATAACAATGTAAAAAATTAAGGACAGATCCATACAATCATCTTCTGTACACAGATTTTGCTTTAATATCCCTGACCCACTAACAGTCTGGGGGCTGCTGTTGACAGCCTGCCAGTGTTTATTAGCATTGAATGTTTACATATCATGGTAAACACATTGATGCACCACTTGATGGCAGCCATTTTTATGAAATATTTGGCTTTTGTTTTCTCTCATTCACCCTGCTGGCTTTGTATTTCAAACTGCACTATTTGATCTTTTGATCTGAAATCATAACATACTGACACAAAGATATTCTAAAACACACAAACAATACATACAAAACCAGTCTTCTCTTTCCTGCTCACATCATTCATTCTTCAGTACACAAAATATGAGGGCAGATATTGTTTTAAGTTGAATGGATGAAGTTACGCTTCAACACAAGTCATGGACAATGAAGGAAACCAAGCAATGTCAATAATGAAAAGGAACTGGCATAAGACATCGATCCTGATGAGTACAGTAACACTGAGTGGTGAGGAAGATGAAGAAAGAACACAAGAAGAAGTCAATTTATTAAGAAAGGAACCAAAATACTTACTAGTATTCCCACTTTGTGCAATTTCACTGGCGTGAGTTTCCACAACTTTAATAACTTGAATATCATTATCACAAGCATCATCATCATCATCATCATCAGCTGATAAATCCACAAGTGTAGCACATGATGTCTTCTTTGTATTATCAGCTGCCCTGAATATTGGGCGTTTGCGCAAGGTGTTGGCGTCTTGCCACACTCCTAAGATATCTGTATCCTGTTCAGCATGGGACATTATTAATAAAACTTAACTAATACAAATATGTTAGATTAATATTGCGGTGTGCCATCCCCATAGTGTGTCTAAACTATAAGGTGTGGTAAATTCAGTCAAAAACACACCTATGAATATATGGCTAAATGATGGTGTTTATTAGCAATAGAAAACTACATGTTTTGGCCTATAGCGGCCATTATCAGGTTTCGACAACTTTCTGGCTGTAAGAGTTATATATATATCATGTGTGACTCTTACAGCAAGAAAGTTGTCAAAACCTGATGATGGCCGCTATAAGCTGAAACATGTACTTTTCTATTGCTAATAAACACCATCATTTAGCCGTATATTCATAGGTGTGTTTTTGAATGAATTAACCTCACCTTATACACTAGATTAAAGTTATTAATGTATAAGCAGTACACTTTATATCCACTACATAAAGAACAGGTAATTAAATTTACTGCATAACATTTTGTAAAGTGTGTGGTACATTAAAGTACAGAAAATTACATAAACATACATTTATGAAATCTGTTCATTTAGAGGAAAAATAAAATACAAAACATACATTACATTAAGGATGAATACAGACCAAGAGGGTTCATGAAAACGGTTTGAAAGAGAATATTTGGAACTAACCCTTTAAAGACTAAGTGCAGACTGTTTTATTTAAAGACCCAGTTCATACTGCGCAGAAACACTTTTCATCTCAGTTATAAAAACCAATCAGTTTATGTTATATGGGGCAAAAGTCGCTATTTGTTCTGAGATAAATACAGAACACATAAATAGTGCAGCAGAATGAAAAATTCTTGAATGCTAAACGTGTTGGTGCATCACGTAACCAGTAGGTTTTAAGAGGTTAACAGAAAGCTGGAAAAAAGTACACAGAGGAGCATATTCATTTTCAAACATTATAAGACAAAATTGTGAATGCTGAAATTAGGATGTTATGTAACATTCAAGACACATATGAGAAAAGCATACAAAATTATTTTCAGAAAACTTACAAGAATACTAGGAAGGTCTTCATGTACAGTGAGGACTACCGCAGACTGGATGTAAAAGAAAAAGGGCAAGAACAGAGTAGCATGGACTAATGTGGTTCAAGACAGAAACCAGTAGCAGGCTCAAGTGGACACAGCAATGAACCTTCATACTGTACAAAAAGTATGAAGTTTCTTGACTATCTGAGCAAATACTAGCTCCCCAAGGGCAGTCCTTAATGGGGTTAGGAAATTATAAAATACCAGAAGTACAACAAAACATACCTCATCATCTGGCACTTCAATAACATTTTCCTTGCATGTTTCAAACCAGGAACATCCTGGCTGTGGAGCTGTGCTATGAATATGTGGCTGCAACGCATCCTACACAGATATATCATTGGTAATTTTAGGACTACAGATATACACACACACATGTAAATCTCAAAAGTGTGACTATTCTATGGACTCATGGTTCATTCAACATGGAAATGAAATCAACAAATTCCTATAAACATTTAAGAGAATATTGTATTAAATTATAAATGTATTAAGTCTCCTACACGTACATAATTTGGCCACATTTGTGACCATCCTCCATGAGGTTTATTTATCAGTTTTAAAGAATCCATGACCATGCATTAAGTTGAACTGATATGGAGATGAAACGGACAAATGCAAATAAATATTTAAGAGTACCTTTTATATTATAAATGTTGTAATCATCCTACATGTACATGTCTTGACCAAAAGTACAACAAGGCAACATATACATGTAGGAAGCTTGCTACGTTTACAATATATCATATTTACTCAAATGTAAGACTACTCTAATCTTAGATGACCACTCCCAAAAAATATGTCTGCCAAAGGAAAATATATTTATCCAAATCTAAGAAAACCCCAAAAAATAAAATGTCTGCTAAGAACAAATAACTGTCACAGATGGATGGGCTTTGAAACAAAATTTTGTGGCAGCTCTCTGTTCATTTCTGCCATCCATGACGTATAAAGAAAACTGACTTTACAAGACAAGTTATAACTCATACACTAACGAAGATGAACAAACAAAACTCAGTGTGTGAATGGCTGTTGGTTCATAGTACTTAGTAGGTTGGCTGACAGATCACTCTAGTTGTTATTTTAAAAAATCAGTCCTAAGACTTATAGATTGCACTGTGTATTTCACTAACAGGCCCACCAGTGTACATGGTGAATTTAGGGTTGTCTCTGACATGCTAAATTCTTGTGTGGATTTTCGCTTCAACATACTTGCACATTATGACAGTGCACTTCCCTGGATTTGTGAAATGATATATGAAACAGGATGGTTTCCAAGAATCCTTCATTTTCATCTGCTCTCCCCTATATATTAATCACAAAGCTATATCTTGCATGTTTGTCAGTCACTTCAATGCATGCAAGAACTGCAGTTTGTATGTGTGAAATTTAAGTCACATGCATAGAGTTCTGTGCACTATGGCCTTCAATGTGCACAATTCAAGAATATTTGCTTCCCCAAGTGACTAGTTTGGGATCACTAGTTACTATTCCAAACTTGGAGAAATACTTGACAAGTGTGTGTGCATTAAGAAGTTCCTCTACCCCTTAAATTACAAATTATTGTCCACAAAATCCAAATACCAATTCTGAAAAATACTATAGCAGATTTAAAAATAGTTGAGCACATTTAACTTACCCAAATTGTTGGGGACAGATTTAACTTACATTAATGGATATAATTCCGATTAAGTGCTTATTACTTGCACAGTTATTAATTTACATAACTGCAGGAAGAATTCTATAAAATTATGCTTACATGTCGCTGCTGCTGACGACAACTAATCATTGGTCTCTTCTTGGGCATTTTCCACCTAGGAGATGGACGCACAAATTCTAGAAGAAAAACAGTTTTTAAGCAACAAAGAGCCAAAAATATACAACAGGAACGTCATCAATACATTTACTGAGTTTACATTTACTGTTGTGGAAAGTCTGTTTGGGATTTAAATTAACAAAGGTACTAAAGAATAATGCATCCTCAAAAGACACTGATGGTAAAATTCCAAAATGTCAACAAAAAAGTGACAAAGATGTCCAAGACAGTCAAAGAAACGATGGACAGATGAATACTCCTACTAAAGTTCCCCATCAGACCACTGGAAGTTAATGCTGTAAAGCTCGTGATTTTAATTTCTGCTGCAGAGCTGCAAAATCTACATGTGGCTGGAACAGAATTTTTGACACAAAACATACATGATACAGGCTAAAAGCTTCAGGGTTAACAATCTGAAAAGTGAAATTATCTAACTGAATTACACCAGTTCCCTACTCTGACGTTCTCAACATTAATGCTAAACTCTAGCTCCAAACTAGTGTAGGAATTAAAATTTCATGCCCTAATTGTGGGAACAACCTAAAATTAAGAAAAATTTTACATTTTTGTAGTCTCTCAGTCAACTGGATTGTAGGGAAGGACTATTATTGCATGTAGTCTGTAAGACCAAGGGATGTGTATCACCAAGAGGAAATTTCAAGCTAGAAGTAATATACACAAAATCACCACTCAAACTACAGTATAAACACATTAAAGTAAGGTCATATCCTGACTGTGAAGGAGGTAAACAAAAAACTGCTGACTCTTCCCTCTTTACCCACATCACACATCACAGAGACTGGATTATTTTCAGTCCAAAGTTGACTGCATCATTCCGGTATCTGAACCAGTGAAGTATTACTGTTTTGGCTGGGATTACAAAAAAATGCCTCTATAATGCACAAATATCTTAAATCAAGAAACATTAATGAGGATATTAATGTAGATTACTTAAAACTACACACCTACACAAGCTAATATTTGGCTGAAGTTTGCTAAATCTGCACAAAAGCATTGCTGCATTTACATAATCACATATACTACCAAGGAAGGAAACTGTAAATCTCCTCGACAGCAGATGATGCAAATATGAAATAACAAGAACACTTCATTTCCAACAAGTGACACTGACCACTGAAACCATACTTCACTTACGGTCAGACGTGAAAAAGCGCTGCACTTCTGGTTTTTCAATTTTCCTCTGTTTACAACGCTGTTCGTTCACATCCTCGTCTTCAGGATTTTCATTGGGCCTAGAACATATCACACATAGCATAATTTGTAAGTTAACACAGCTAAAAAGAAGATATTGATAAAAATCTTTTACAATGCTGCACCCACTTCAGAATATTTCATATCATGCTGTGTAAAATCTCATGGTATGTACTACAAATACAACAGACAACAAAACAGTGGAAGATTATCACTTGTGTCACAGCATGGCCTAACATAAGGTGACAGGAAAACTTTTCAAAAAGTGTGTACCTCCTACCATTACAACATGTTTCCCTTGCAGTTTCCACATAATGACAAACTTTTTATGAAAGTAGGTGTTTGGCAATATGAACAAGATTATCAGAGACTTGTATAGGGTCATCTAGGATTTTAAGAAGGGTTACCAGCCTAAAACTAATATAGTAAATATGAGAAGGGTGATCCGTTTGCAGACTCCAACAGTATAGTGACTAGGTGGAAGAATCTTTTCTCTCAGCTACTGAATGTACACAGGGTTAAGGACATTAGGCAGACTGAAATATAGACAGCAGAGCCACTAGTGCCTGAGCCCAATGCCTTTGAGGCTGAGATGCCTCTTGAAAAGCTAAAAACACACAAATCGGCAGGTACTGTTCACATCCCAGCAGAATTGATTAAAGCAGGAGGTAGGACAACAAGTTCTGAGATCCATAAACTTACTAATCCTGTTTGGAAAAAGGAGGAATTGCCTGAGCCGCAGAAGGAGTCAATCACTGTACCTATTTATAAGAAGGGTGATAAACCAGATTGTAGTAAATACAGAGGCATATCACTTTTGTCAACTACATACAAAACTTTATCCAGCATCTTGCTGTCACAGTTAACTTCATGTGCAGAGGAGATTACTGGAGATCATCAGTGTGGATTTTGATGCAACAGGTCAACTACTGATCACATATTCTGCATTCATCATACATTAAAAAAATGAAAATATAGTGAAGCAGTGCATCAGCTCTTTATAGACTTCAAGAAAGCTTATGATTCAGTTAGGCAGGAGGTCTTGTATAATAATCTTATTGAGTTTCGTATCCACATGAAACTAATCAGGCTAATAAAAATGTGTCTAAATGAAATCTACAGCACTCTCTGGGTATGCTAATATTTGTCTGACATTTTCTCTGTTAAGAATGGTTTGAAACAAGATGTTTTATTGCCACTGATTTTCAATTCTACTTTAGAATATGCCATTAGAAGGGTTCAAGTAAACTAGCAGGTCTTGAAATTAAATGGTACACATCAGCTTCTAATTTATGCTGATGATGTTCATAAACCGGGTCGAAGCATACATATTAGGCAGAGAAACATAGAAGCTTTAGCAGTTGCTAGTAAAGAGACTGCACTAGAGGTAAATGCTTATAAAACTAAGTACATGTTCATGTCTCTAGATCAGAATGCAGAAGAAGTCACAATATAAGGACAGATAATAATTCCTCTGCAAGGATGGAACAATTCAAATATCTTGTAACAACCTTAACAAATTAAAATTTTATTCAGGAAGAAATTAAGAGCAGAATGAAGTAAGGAAATGACTACTATCATTCAGTACAGAATCTTCTGCCTTCCGAAAATATAAAGATTAAAGATTAAGATATATGGAACTATAACTTTGCCTGTTGTTTTGTAGGGTGCATAACCTGATCTCTCACACAGAAGGAGCAGAATAGGCTGAGGCTGTTTGAGAATAAGGTTCTGAGAAGGATCTTTGTGCCTAAGAGGGACAAGGTAACAGAGGACTGGAGAAGGCTACATAGCAAGGGGCTCAATGATCTGTACTCATCAAATATTATTCAGGTGATCAAGAATGAGAAGGGAGGTGCAAGCAGCAGGCAAGGGGGGAGAGGAGGGTTTTAGTGGGCAAACCTGAGACAAAAAGACCACTTGGAAGACCCAGGCAGAGATGGGAGGATATTATTAAACTGGATCTTCAAGAAACGGGATGGGGGCATGGACTGGATTGATCTGGCTCAAAACAAGGACAGGTAGCAGGGCTACTGTGAAGGCTGTAAAGAACCTTTGGCTTCCTAAAATTTCTTGACTAGCTAAGAACCTGTCAGCTTCTCAAGAGGGACTCTGCTCCATGGAGTTAGTTAACGTGTGTTATGGCCCGCCATGGCTACCACCAAAATATCACTTGTGGCGCCACGGAACCCCTTGGCAGTTCCTTTAGGATGGGGTTTCCTGGGGGGGGGGGGGGGCATTTACTGCCTAAACCAACTCACTACTGCACCATCTCCCATAGGAAGAAAACACCAAATCATATTACAAGGACCACTTTACCACCAATAATAAAATAAATACAAGGCAAATAAAATGAGTAAAATGAAATACAAAAGTACAATAAGAAACAAAGAAGGCTGCACACCGAGAAAATGATCATAAACCAAATACTAATCTATTGGGGGGGGGGGGTAGCCAGTCCAGGGGCCAGGCTGCAGAATTAAAACTGAAACCAGCAATGCACACTCTGAATATGTGTCCAGATAGCAAGCAACCCACTCTCAGCATCCTGCCACCAACACCACCTCTCAAGAACTCAACTCAGCCAGAGCACAAGGAAATCGCCAGGGTAGAAAAACTTTCTAATTTCCAGGGCCTCGCAAATAAAAAGAGAAGGGACCAGGGAGTGACTGGTCTAGGGTCATGACTACCACCAGCCCTCCAACTGTTGCCAAATCACCCGCACAACTTCCAAAAACTCCATGGGCATAACATGTGTTTTATTTGGGTTTGTTTTTTTTAGAATTAAAAATAAAATACAAAAGATGCAAGGCATAATTTTCAAACATTCATCATCAAGACTACTCTTCAAGGTGTTTATTTCAAGTCCAAAATGATGGGTCAGTACACAGCTGTTAACCACATCAATAACAAAATTGTGTTGGACACAAGACAGTGCAATAAGCTGCTAAAACAAGAGCAGTAAATATATGGAAATAAACACAAACATAACAATAAACATGTCATTTCAAAATTTATAACACAATTAACTGCACAACATTTTTAGTATTACAATGCACCACAAGTTCAAAAGTAAAGAAAATTGTAATAATGTAGCTAGCTCCAATGGACTCGCGAGTGTCTCCTGTAACAGACACCCTATCATTCATGATCACATGTAAATCCATGGAAGATGTAATAAAAATCCATGGAAGATGTAATAAGAGTCCATAACATAGGCCAGTGGTGCGAAAGTATCTGCAGTGCAAGTAACATTCACAAGTGTAAAGTGTGTTTACAGGTGAACTTTACCTCGTGCTGCATCTTATGAGCCTGCAATGCTGCCTGTATGTGAATAAACTAACAATATTTTGTTCAGTAAAAGTTCCCATGACTCAGAAAATTTGTGGTGAGCAATGATTCTATGGACAACATGCATGAAACTTAGTTACAATCTCCATAATGCTGCAGGCAAGCTTTCTCAGCAGAGTGGATTACCACCCTGCAACGTATTATGGCAATCATGGTTGTGAGGTTTTACTGTTACTGTGTATGTGCTACACACAAACTGAACTGAACTGGAGATATGAGGGAGTAACATCTGTATTGACAAAACTGAAGTGTTGCAGGATACAATGCTGTGCCAACAAGTGGGTGTAGTGCCTCCACCTTTTATGGTCTACCTGATCAGGGAAAGGAAATAACTTTGATATAGGGAAAAGATTCTGATACTGTCAAAGCAGCAGTTGGAACTGAATCATCACTGCTGAGAAAAAATAACTCTGACAATCAAACAGCAACTTCCCTAAACTACTGCTGATTTAGCACAGCAGAACGATTTTAGAATATGCACTTATGACAATAATTAGAGGCCTGGACAAACAGCAACAACAGCACAGAAGCATCACATTACATTGTCATTTATGGGTCCTCATGTTCCTTCAAATGGATTTAGTTAAGGTTAAGAAGTTGTGCAGCTATGCCTATACTCCTCCATATGCTCTTTTGGCCTGGAGATTCATTATATACACTTCATCTGTAACTTATTTTAAAGTAATATGAATGTCCTTATTATACTTTCAAAAAAAATTAAAGAACAGAACATACCTTTAAAATCACAGGCCTTAGAGATGAAGGGTTTCCATGTGGAGAAAACAATGGCAATCTAACATATCATTTAGCTGCATACAAAAGTAGGCCCCAAAGGAAAACGTTACATATTGTTCCATGTCTGAGAACTTACCAGTTTTTTTAATTACATGTGGTGAGAGTCACCTCACAAATTTGACAATGGCTTGTGTGGTGGGAGATGGAATGGGTATGCACGAAATTACAAGCCCATATCAGTACCAAGCATTTTAAAGGTAACATTACTCAACCTGATATGGTGCAACTTAACATAACTGAAAATTCTGCTTAAAAAAGATTACGAATGAACCAGCACAATCAGTTCCTTTTGCTTCATATATAACCGATACTGTCTGCATATTAAATGTCATGATTTAGAGCTGTTCTGGAATAATTCAAACATGCCCAATACATTATGTTCAGTTTCTTTCAAGAGATTCCAGTTCTTTTGTTCACCAAATATATCTGTATTCCCACTCATTTTCATACTAACAGCATAAACACCGTGTCAAATCCGATTCTTCCTCCCTTCTGCTCAGTACTGTTGCTACGAAACAGGAATGTATAGTGAAATTACAGAATATTGATACGGCAACAATCACCAGCTCTTCTTGAGAAAGGTCACTGTTGGCAAGACTAAGCCCCTATGGAAAGCTACAGGTTTGGAGTACTGTTAAATCCAATGATGTACAATCTGTCTGTTCAGTCACTAGAAACAACTGAATACATGTACTGTCAGGCTTAAGTCACAGAAAAATACACCCCAATGGTAATGTGGAAGCCAGAAAACTGGTTGTTGACGACATGATAACCGGGTCCTGTGAGGTCCACCCAGCCTCCTGTACAATGGGTACCGTGTGTCCTTCCCGGGCCTAAAGCGGCCAGGACATGGCTCTGACCACCCACCCCTTTTGGAGATGCAATCTATGTTCCCTCAGTGTCTGCTTGGCATGTAACGGGACAACTTCACGTTTCTAACCCGTTCCCTAGCAAATGGTCTCTTTGTGCAGAAGCTACCCATTTTTTATTGCATGTATACACATCAAAAACAGCAAACACACGGAAACCAAGTAAGGCAGTTGGCTAAAGTGGATACCAGCGTAAAATCGAGGGCGGTGGGGAACTGTAGCAGTCAATATCTGTAAGAGCAAAATTTCTCCCTTATGAATATTTACAGCGAAATATCGATGATGTGCCTTCAGTTTTATTTCATGCTCTGTAAAAATGGAATTACATAGGGCAAAAAGTAATTACTTATTTTGGCAACATGCTATCTTAAGCACATATTTTCCTTACACGTTACTAAGTGTGACATGACTAAATATGAAGTCTCTTAAAAATTAAATAGGTACCACTGAAACCCTTGCTCAAACCTTACGAATACTGTATTCCGATTCCAAAGTGAACCGCCATCTCTGAATGAAATATTTTAATACGATTGCTTATGATGATTATGCAATTGTTCACTGTATTCAAATACATAACGTGTACTAAGTTAATATATTCAATTATGTTTCACTTCCTTTAAAGCAAATGAAAGACAAACGCCGACGCTTATATTGGGTAAATGCAACGGCCAAGTACTCAAATGAATACTAATGGCAACACAAAACAAAAATGCACTGTCTCCTCGTCTGAAATAGGCTATGTAAAAAAATCACCGACGTGCTGATTCTACTTACAAACGGCCGAACAACATTTTATATCCACTTCAAAATACGGGAAGTTTTAAGTGGCACGTCAATGTATGAAGCCAACTTCTCTACCATTCGCATCATTGCCAGTAATTCCTGTGCTTATGAAAATTTACTAGAAACAATGTATAGGCTTATGAAAATGTACTAGAAACAATGTATAGGCAACGTAATTAGCGTATTAATACTTCAGAATAGCATAAATACCTTTTGATCCCGATTTTAAGTCCAAAGGGCAGAAGAAAGTAATGTAACAGTCTGTCCAGCATACTTATCATTATTACATGGTTAAGGACATATACTAAACTTCAACACCCATACCCATAATCGACAAATCACTATCGCAGCATTAACGGGCAAAAACAGTCAAACGCAGGCAATGCATTCGACACTTCCCTCACTACACCAAACGTTACTATATACCTCCACCGTCACGAACTAACCACAAAGCTTGAAACCTCATGCAATCCCCCTCCACGACGCGCGCCCACAGCACTGATGACATACGATAACTTTATACTTTGATCACAGAATATTACCAATGAAGATGTAATACAAGTAGTAATCTTTGTAGGAGATGACCTGTGGTCATAGGAGCAAGGAGTGACTGGTGTGTCTAAGCATTCGAATATTTGGCGAAAATGTTGCGTGAATGGGGGATGGGATTGCATGTGGATTGCCATGGCACTAGCATTTCTGAGGAGCTTGCAAACTTCATTTTGTCAGTAGGCCATGTAGTTATGTTGGACCATCCTGAAGATAAAGACGGAAATCCTTTGGAATGTCTATACTGCGTCATATCCCAAAAGACTGAAATCCAGAACAACGTCACAGAGACAAAAGCAAACCTAGGAGTGGTAATCAATGGCACTAATGAAGATTGAAGTATTCTGGGATCTGACGGCATGTAGATTGGCAGTTACCGCCGTTGCTGGGAGTTTGTTCTTTTCATTTTCCGGGTATTTTAAGAAGTCTGCAAATACGAATTTACGTAGCGTTATATACAAAAGACAACTGCAATCAGCACCACTCTCCTCTACAAATATGGCGTAGTAAAACCCCAATGGGATGATTACTCTGTATGCCATCTGCACATTCAAACGCCTTGGAAACAACAAAGCCTCACTGCTGGGTCCTTGATCATTCTTACTGCAGTGTAAGAACCACAGTGCCCCCTATTCTTTTGTTACAATTCCCTGTATCAATAGGAGCTTCTTGCACCAATTGATACTCCGAGTATGGTTTCACCCACTGTGTGAAAACTGGATAAAAAATTTCCTGGGAGCTCTTGGGAATTCACCTGCCTGACAATGGACATGTGCCCAATTTCAGCTAGTCACTGAGGGGTTGGTTCCTGTTTGCGAAGGGTAAATGAAATGTGACAACAACACCATGCGGTGCTAGTCAATTCCAGTGTATGCATAGGGCAAAATGTCAGGTTCTTGCTATTAAATAGTAAGTTGTCAACTTAAGCAATGGCCTGCTGAAGGACTGCTTGCCTTGCCTTACACATAGACCTGAACTATGGAGTGTCTCCATTTACACTGGCCATAGAAATGTAATGAATGATTGGGGGTAATAGTTTTTTATTGTTTTTTTGTTTAAACTTTTGTAAATTACTGTACACTGTTTTCCCTTGGTGCGAGCATAGGAAGTGGCAAGCTAGTCATCGCTTTTGCATAGCAACAGCATCATACGATGCCACATCACATTGCATGATCTTTCCAGCCTATGGAGAGATTGTTATCAGGTCTTTGATGATGATGACGAGATTCTTGTGATGGATATTAACCCTGCGTTGCTATGCAGAAGGTGTCTTTGGGTTCCAGCTGTCAACAAGTTATCCTGCCTTGCCTTTGGTCACCTATGTTGCACACTCTGAAAGCTTCGAGCAAGAAAAGTTACTTCTATTGTGTGTAATGTTGCTGTTTTACATCACTTCAGGTAGGTGATGTAAACTGATTAAGTTAACTTTTGAGTAAATTATACTGAGTTGGAACCAAAGTGAATTTTAGACTAACTAGATGCCACTTGTTATTTTATTGTACTTCTTATAGGCTCAACATGTTTCGGACAATACTATGCCCTTCATCAGGAGCTTGCAACTGTGATGTTGATTACCACATTTGTCGTATCATTCTTGGTTTGCTGTATGTTGGAGGTTAGGTGCAGTTAAGCTGGAGTGGTGTCTGGGTTGTAGGCTGAAGCCTGCAAAAGAAAACATATTACATACAGAACACGGCGAAAGCTTAAAATCAAGAATTCTTCACCTCTGTGGGGAGGAAACTACAAGACACATTCGTCTATGAAGATGGAACTGACAGAGGGTTCTGAAACGTCGGCTATTAGCATTGTGACACCGGGGAACTACCCAAAAGAAAACATATTACATAAATTATCCTTTGTTTTTTAAGTCAATATCACTGTGTTTGCTTCTGCAATTACATTCCACCTGAACACTGTCACAAAATAAATTTACTTCTTTCATCCTTTATTACAGAAACAGTAACACATGCACATGCATACACATGCTTGAGCATAAAAACACAAATTATAATCTGCCTGGGAATTAACTGTTTGGCCAGATATTTAATGTTAATTATTTTGGTATATCAAATTTATAGTTAACCACAATTACACTAAATATGTTACCTTCCCCCTCACAACACTGTCATGTTCTCAACTCTAATGACACCACTGTAAATGTCCTGAATAAAAGAACAGACACTTTTACTAAGCTTGCTGTGTAAACACTAATGTGACAGCAATGGCAGGGATGAGCTGAACTGGAAATGGGGCCATTCTCTTCTTTGAGGAACAAAGGGGGTGAGATTTTCAGGTATTAAATATGGAAGATATAATAATGCAGCATAAATGCAGCCATTCAGATATTAAAACTATCTTTTATTGGAAACAGTAACATGAATATTTGTATTAATTTCCTCAAATAAATACTATGAAGTACAAACATTTTTATTCCTTTGGTATTGTTTTATATTCCTTTTCATCCAAATTCACAGCATATTGTTTCAACATTAATATGTCTTTATTGTCTTTATCATCATATACAATTTTAAATAATATAAATTACAACTTGAAACTTTAAAGAAAATCCCTCACCATAGGTGCTATTCATTACACTTTTGAAAATCACAATGAATTTTACAGGTGTGGCCACTTAAGACATGCACTTGTATTTACTACTGTTGGTGAAAAACAACATAGTTCCATTAGAAAATCATGTGCTTTACTACTGTCAAGCTTGTATTACATGAAGTTTGTTGTTAATGAGGCATACATTACTAGGATAAAGAAAGGAAGGAGATAACTGATGAGATTTCTGAGGTGTTCACAACTGTGCAATCAAGGATTCCCTTCTTCTGTGATCTGATGCTGCATCATTGGGCAATCAGATTCTGACATTTTGAGGCAGCATAGTGTCCTTATCTTCAACAGTCCAAATGTACAGGAAGAAATTCTTTATTATTTTTGAACATATTGACCATTTAATATGAGAACACTACATTGCCTCAAAACATCAGGATCTGATTTAATGACACATCATCATTTTCTGGGAGGGAAACTTCAGATGATTGATGACAATGATTTAGATAGGTAGTAGGAAAAAAGATGATGATACAGAGTCCCTGTGGGGACAAGTCTTGTAGGTAAAAGATGGAAGCAAAATATTTAGTAGCATATCTGCTGGTCTAGATACTTTCTATCTATTCCTACAGAGATTATTTAATAAGTTACATAAAGTAGTATTCATGTTAAGAAATACACTTCATTATTTGTACCCTGAAGGTTCACAAAAACCTGCCATTTTGTGACCCTATACTGAGGCAGTTGAATGCAGTTCACAACTTTACAACCTATTTCTCTAAGATACATTCCAACATTATCATTCAATATATACGCACGTTTCCCAAGTGGCATTTTTTCTTTCTAAATACTTTTAAGTTTTTTCTCATTTTATAATACAACACAGTATCTAATATATTAAAAATTCTCAAAATGGGAAATATGAAGGTTACAGGTTGGCCAAATGAATCTGTCATACATGCCGTTTTTCACTGATTCCTTATTTCATGCAATTGTTGTGGAGTTTCAGTTTGCAAAATCCTGACTTCGATCCCATGTATCCAGTGACCTTCTTTGACAGTTGTGGTGAGCTAGCAAACTGCCTGCTAAACCAAAACGTAAATGTGGCAGAAGCTACAATAATGAAACAGGAAGACCATGATGCATTTTTTCAACCAAAATGGTGGACTACACCCAGAAACAGAGTAATCCCAGGTACACTATTTATGTGCTACAAAAACGTTGGTTATGATTACCTAGCAACCAGACAAGAGGGAGGAAAAGACAAGACTATAATGGATTGTCTGTACAGTGTAAGATTAAGCCATTTAGTAAGATAATATTAAAATGTTATTTGGGTGGGTCTAATTACATGCTGAGTGTGGTACAAATATTGAAAATCACTGTTCAATATTTGAAATTCTTGTGGCACAGTAATCTGCGATATGATGGTATAGTCTGTTGGACGATCACCAACATCCTGGAGGAACACACTGACTCTGTAAAGGTAACCATCCACCAGACTACATGCTATCATACTCAAAGGTTACTGGGTGTTTTCCCATTCAGTGAGTGCAGTGATAGTGACATTGTTCTATGACTGGTCACAGGTCATAAATTTTCTGTGCTATGCTAATGCTCTATACACAATATACCTTGTAATCAGGTGCCAGATTTCATGTTACAAGATTTTCAGATTATGACACTGTGAACACGTTTGTAACTTTGAGCTGACAAAAACTAGTTCAGTACAAACATGACAGTTGTGCTCTCTTCCTCTGAGTCACACACAAGATATCACCATCAGTTTGTTTTACATCATATTGGAATGAGGTTGAGAATATGGTGTGTAATAACAAACGTGTGTTACGTGAATTATATGATAAAATTCATCCTACACTAAATACCACTCCAACTTTCCATGAAAATTTCCAGATATTTATGTAAGCCACCTAGCATGACAGTGATGATTAGAAAAATTATTTAATTTTCCAGAATTAGCAGTGGACCTAAATAAGAGTAGGAGACATGTACTGACAGGGTAAACATCAAAACAGAAAGTACATAGCAACATTCTCCACATGGCAGAACTGAAAGAAAATATTTGATGGGTCATTTCAAACCCTTTTCAACAAGTACTTTGTTCAGTAGTTTTAAATACATTAATAAGATGTGCAGCTTGTCTGAAAGTAAAGAGACTTCATTATAAGTATGGTGTGTGATGTAAGGTGACAACAGTCAATATAATATTGAGTAGTGATGAGAAATAGTCATAGTTGGCTGTTACTAGTGGGAATGATGACTTCCAATTTTTTGGCCACTACACTGGATTTACAAGGGCAAAACTTAACACCGGGCTTACACAGTGTCATAAAATGAAAATCCTGTATTTTAAGGAAGTTGGTATTTAACTGCACTGTTTTCAAAAGTAACTTGCATTTGACAGAGAAAATTATAGCATTAAAAAACACAGAGTTATTACACAATTTGTACTATTGTGCACATTATATACTTCTAAAATAGGTGGGGATCTTAGAAACAGAGTGCTTTTCCAGTATTTAAATAATTATTTTTTCACTTTCCCATGACTTTATAAGGAAACAAACTTGTAACAAAAGCAGTTAAATTCACAAAATTTTTAAAGATAATGCATACAAGCACATGAACATACCTGGAATTTTAATTCTGAATTAGCAACTGGTTTCACAGCACATAAAACAGACCACTCAAAATTACTGCATCTCCCAGTTACATAGAACCAAGCTCTGAAACGTCCACCCATGACATTATACATGTATATAAAATAAACACGTTTATCACTGCCGTTGCTTTGTAGCTATGCAACCATAAGCATATAATTTCAATTCAATTGTAAATAGAACACTGGAACAACCGTTAATGTGTATGTATCTTAAACTCAGAAAACTTATAATATTCAAATGACTACAGGCTGGACAGTGGAGATAAAATCTTGGTTGGGGGCGAAATTTTCCACACCTGTCCAGACCAACCCTGAGGCCCACCCAGCCTTTTAGAAAATGGGTATTGGGTCCCTTTCCTGCGGGTAAAGCGGCTGGGGCTTGGCATTGACCACCCATCTCCAACTAGTGCCGAGATTAAAGAAAGAGTACAGCCCTACCTCTAACCCCCTCTGGGCCTTCATGGCCTAAGTTAGGGTGAACTTTACTATACTTTACTTTTAGAATTAAACTAGATTGGAGTGTATGTATTTTTCTAACACAACTATATGATTCTGAGCTCGTGATGTGTGTTCTCCAGAACACTCAGCATGAGCTCAGAATCACCGACTGTCACATAACGTGACTCTATTCGGTGATACACACATGCAACACACGTACCAAGTGAATATGCGACATCATCAAACAGGATAGTGCACGAACCGAGCCATAAAACCCACCTGTGCCTGCATCTACACACCCAGCTTTCGGTAATCCAGGGAGACGACCCAGCCAACGCTATTATTCCACACACCACACAGCAAAACGACCATCCGACCCTCAGAACTGTAGATCCACACTATGAATGACCTATACTAACATGCGCCGAATAACCAGCTGACACACACTACACACAAAGCTGTGCTTCTAAGTATCGTCCTATCTGCCATCCTTGAAATTCATCACTATTACACACATAGACTGTTGGATCGTCTGAAGCCATATTCTTTCAACATTTCAAATAGAACACGCACGACTCAATGACACCAGATGAGAAACATCTACACCTAGCATTTCAATATTACCTTAATTTAATTTAATTTGATTGTATGTTGCTTTTCCACACCACTGTTTGCTAATTTACTTCCCTTACTCACCTTACTTTTATTCTAACCTACAATAGTTTACTTCAGATACTGAACTGACAAATTATGAAAATCAAACTTGATGTATTATAATAGTAAATATAATAACAAAGTGATTAGATCAATGAACCCACTATAACTATAAAAACTACATTTATATAAAAATTGCACACTGTGTATTTGTAAGTTAAGTTTACATGTACACATAATTTCTATAAACATAAGATGATACTGTAGATCCAACTATATTAACCTAGACATAGCATAGAATAGCAGAACCCATGTACCCACACCACCCATCCTACACAACACATGCGAGATCTCATACCCACTTCACCTCTTACCTCCCCACTGTATATAACCCACATAAGTCGAGTATAGCTGCTTACTAAGTTTTTTCATTTCTCAACCTGAAGATGGCCAATTTAAAGTGCCGAAACATGTAGTTGTTCTCCATGTAATAAATTCTAAACATATATCTACCATCAAATAGTTGTGTTAGACAAGTATGTACACTCCAATCTAGTTTAATTATAAACACAACAGGAATGACGAACCTTATGTTTACTTTTAGAATATTCATATGAAAATAAAGCATATATTTACAGAATGGTGGAAACAAAAAATCCAGACAGCGTTTTGTACAAAATATATGCATGAAAGAGGCCACTAGACACAAGAGTTACAAGGATAATATGTATTAAAATGAATCATTTGAAAATATCGAACAGTGATATGAACTAATTCAGGATATAATTCATTGTCCTTGTTTGTCACATTCAATATGATGGATGACTACATCCATTCCAGAAGACATAACAGTATATGAATGGCTGGAGATTTACAAAGATCTTTATGGAGGCCAATCTACCACTGACTTATATGACAAGTATTCCTCGAACTTCACAATTAGCAAGACAATAAATAAATAAATAAATAAAAATCCCTGGTACAGATCATCTGCGTGTTTCACTGTACTGTATGAAAGCATGACACCTCCACACATCAAAGTGACAGCAGCCACGTATTTGTTGCATCAAAATTTAGTACAGGTTTGTGTGAAAGATCTGCCTAACTGACCTGGAGATGAAATGTGGATGGAGACAGGAAATATATGTTTCTCGTTTATTTATTTACTGTGCTTTCAGCATAGAACACACAAAAATGAACATTTGAGGGACACAGATTCAAATAAGATAGTTCTATGTCTAGGCTTTCTTGACAGGAAGACACGATTCTTAAACATAGTTTACAGCAATGATGTGCTTTAAAACCAGACAAATGAACGTATGCAATTGGTTGAACACTGCATGCCAAACCAATTTTTCTTCTGTAGCCTAATAACAAAATCTGGTAACTTCAGAATGGACATGAAAAAATGTAACAAGAAGAAAGAACACATAAGCATGAAGATGCACAGTGGACAAACACAACTGGTAAACCTACACCTGATTACCGAATTCCACAGTGTCATTAAACACAGTTTGCTGTTACATATTCTTGACTTCTGGCACATGACAACATCTGTTGACATTGCTGAGATGCTTTCAGCCTCCATCTTAACATAAAATTAGTCTATGACTTAGACATCAGAAGTATTTACCAAATGTTCAGGCATCATGCCCCAGAAAACCTGAATCTTCATCAACACCACTGTGAGAAATCAAAATCTCATATTCTGCTGTGATGTATGTAATGTGTGTTTGGACCCAACTTGCAACTATTTACCTACTATCAGAACTACATGACACTATTAATATCTGTAAATATACATTATAATCACTCATTCAATTGACTGATTTCCCACAGCCTTCTGCACATGGCAGCACACTATAATATAGCTAGTATCTCTTTGAATACTAAATCATGCACCACAGTACAGATGAGTACATACATTGATGTACAGGCATGATCTAGGTTTGTCAATTGTTCGAACTGGTTGAACTTTGCAGTGATATAATTATGGTAAGAGCAATGTTTAATTAACTGAGCAACATTTTAGAATTAGTTCATAAAAGCAAGTGTGATAAATATAATATAAATGGTTATTCTAAGGACTGATATATGGAGGATGCAAAAAATCAGTGCAGCACCAATTCAACAAAAAACAGCAGCACAGGCTGAGGAGCTAACACAACAAATTCTTGTAATAAAACCAACTAGATGCACTAATTTCTCAAATTTATTTTTGGAATAAAACTCTACAGTGAAAAACTCCTGATGATGGACAGAGGAACTGTCTGAAACATGTAGAGTTTTATTCCAAAAATAAATTTGAAAAATTAGTGCATCTAGTTGGTTTTATTATAAGAATTTATCATGATGCACAGTCACCTGAATGTCAAATTCTACCACAACAAGTCTGAACATGGTGGACTGAACAAGTGCTGGACGTGCAGAAGCACATTTTAATTCCAAATACGGAGTGGATATCAATTCTACCAAGCAACACAAGGAGTCAACGTGTATCTCCTTTAACATGAACTTTTTAGGAGCATATCATACAGATTCTACATAGTGAAACCCATATTCCATTACCGTAACAATTTGCTGATACTGTCAACAATTTGTAACATATGCAATCTTACATTTTACATTCCATTACTGTTAACAACCTGCTGTTATCTCCAACTATTATTAATACACATAATATTACATCTTACATTCACATAACAACAGAAAATTTCACAGCCTCACCCTCCAAAGTCAATATATACAAAATTAAAAACAATATATCTTATGCCAATAACCAACAATTCATGCCCAGAGATCTGACATTTTATACACATGTACAATTCCTGATACAACAATATACCAAAATAGAAACAGCATAATTCTTTTAGATCTTTAAAATAATATATATATATATATAAACATTTATTTATAAAATGGGAACACCAAGGTTTAACAGATATCTATAAAGTAATATACAAACATCTCTATAGTACAAGTGTATCATATATGGATATATGCATACAAGGACACAAGGATGAAATATGTAAAGAAGAGAGACAAACATAGTCATACATTAAATTTATGTGGCTGTTATGTAATCATTTCTCAAACCACAGGGCAGTCACTGTGAAAACTGTCAGAATTGCCTGAGCTGTTGATATGAATAATGAAAATAGAAGTAATAGCTGGAAGAGGACCGTGAACGAACAGCAGCAAAATACATTCATTAAATTTGAATACAGATCATGTTTCACATTAACTGCTATTGATATGACATTTATTATACAGCCAACTTGGATGTAAAGAACTAAATAAAGGAATATGTACAGCAGTAAACAGGACACTGAAGTGACCCGAAACAGAAAGGCACCTGAAATATTATGAAGTGATAGCAGTTTCACACTCGTAGACAGAACTGCGAACTGGGTTAAGAAGAAAAAGATTTTATTAAAATTTAAAATGTTGAAATAAAAGTTATATAGTTACATAGATATTAAGTGATGTAACAGATAGTAGGAAAAAATTAGAAGCAGAGATACATAGAAGTAACTGAACAGTTTATTGATAGATTCGTCAAAAGAAGTCTGGAGAAAAATGAGCAGTGACAGACTTCCAAATCCTGTTGTTTAGTACAAAAACAAATAAAAAGTCAAAGGAAGACCATTCAAAAGACAGCTTGAACTTAGTCAAGGGGGGACACAGGGAAAAATTTTTGGAGTAATCATGTTATTTACACACTTTGACAAACTTTCAGACATCTTATACTGCTGTAATTGCACATACATAAACACACATTTCCTGCTACACGTTTCCCTCGTAAATGAGCATCTTCAAGCAGTCTTGTTTCCAGTGTATTATTTTCAGGTGTCTTATAAGCTGAGTTTTCCTGATGATGATCATTCCTTGGTAGGGGCAAATGTACATTTGTATTTGCCAAGACACCTGGAAATAACACAGTATAGACAGGAACCAGAGGCAAACAATATATTCCCAGTACTTCTCGGCCACTTACAGGGCACTAAAGCAACAGGAGAAAATTATGGAGAAAACTGAGTGACCTCACCAACACACAAAATTTGTGACTTACAGAATTGACAAAAATGAACAGAGACAACCACCAATATGAGGTGTTTTAATGTAAATAATATTAAACAATATGGATTATTATTTCATTGTATATTGTATATATAGTTTTAAGATTTTCCATTTATATTGCCTATATGTAATAACATGGGATCCCAATGTTACAATGCAGTACTGTAAAAATGCTTTGATTTACCCATTATTTAATGAAACACCTGAAGCAAATTGTTGGCAACTAAAACATGCAGCAGGAAATGGAAGAAATAAAAGAAAACATACAATTGTGCCAATCAAACATGTATGTATGCATTTTTAATTATACAAGCCTCCCTATCACGTGAAAAATACAGCGTAAAGCCCTAGAAAGGCAGCTATTTACAACACTTCACCAGCAATGCACAATGCTAAAAATAATTGCACATTTCTCTGATATACACGAATATTTATATCTTATGTCTATTGCATGAGATTACTTTAAATAAAAACTGTATCAGGTCAAATTTAGTAATTTTTGTGGTGATATCAACCTACATTGTGTTGTGTTGTATGCAGTGAATATATATATATATATTTTAATAATTCTGAAATGCATATGGAAATAATATACTGGATTTAAAATCACATTCAAAAGAGAATGTGTGACAAACAGTTGACCAAATTCAACAACAATTTGTTGCACTACACTATTTATTGTTGGTTAATAATCCATCATGTTTCACCTTCACTTAATAGGCCATCCTCAGGGAGTTGGAGAACTAACCAACAATAAATAGTATAGTGTAACAAGTTGGTACTGAATTTTGTGAATGTAACATAGTAGCACAGAAAATATATAATGTTCAAGATGAATGTCTTATCCACTAGATGACAGCAGGAATTAGAACATAAAGATCATCAGGCTGATACAATACCTGATACCATGATCACAGACAACAATCTGGTACAGCATATCTGCAATTATGTCTTTAAAACCTACACAGCTAAACTCACATCATACCTGCATGACAGGAAGCTGTAAATTAAGTCCCAGATAAAAGTAAATTTCCATTCTGAATCTAGGTTTTCAGATTTTCATGGAGGGGATGGTGTTCAGATGATAGCATTCCAGGTTTTGAAACCCTCTACGATCACACACTGACAATGACGTTTTGGAGGAGCAAATTTTCTCCATCTTTAGATTCAGTGAATTAGGTACAGACTGATAGTGAAGACAGTGGGATGAAAACTTGGTCAATTATGTAGGAAGGTTGCGAGAAATGTGACAATCACAACCACAGAACAGGTATACTGGATAAACCTTGTGCCACACCAATAGGAATTGTGATAGTGTGAAGTGAGATAATCAGGGTAATGAACAACCCTTAGAGTTAAAGTGAGAGTGAGAATTATATGACCCGACACCTTAAAGTTTCTTTGGTCTTGGTACAAGATCTAGCTCCTCTCTAGATTTCATGATTCTCAATCACCACAATCTACGCAACATCATCACATAATGGATGCACTTACTCCTTCCTCCTGACCCCTTTTAATATGCATCTGGACCTAATTAGGTCATTGCACAGGTGGATGCAACACCCTACCCTGAAACATCAGCATCAACGTAATGATCCTACTTGCAGTCAAAAACCCAAGACCATCAATTGAGTCTGGAATTTATTAGTAGAGAAATTTATATGATAATTATACATTTCTTAAATCACATGTGCTTTAATACAACTGCAATGACTACATTGTGTCATGCTACTTTTAGGTATGGCAAACAGTAATCAATTCATTCTCATTTAACGTCTTGGCAAACAACTTGCTTTTATCTAGGCACGAAGAACACAAAAATTAATTACCAAATTTGGAAGTCAATATCTCAAGCATATTACACAACACATGCAAGTATAATACATCTGCTGTGAAATAAGCAATCTTTTTCACTTTTCATCTAAAAACTTGTTACAATGGATGCCTGTTACTACTGATACAGTAAAAAGTGAAATGTCAGGAAGGAAATATAAATGGAGGACTGATATATCACACAATTTACTGGTTGAATAAAACTGATAATGTTTATTACTTAAGTATTAAAAAAATCGGAAATCTGTCCACTGGAGAAAAGCAGGCGAGATGATTCAACTGGTCATTATGACAGAAGAAATGTATGCACAGGTTCTCTTCACCCTTTGCATGAACAGGTGTGACAGTGGTGAAATGCAAATAAGTAATATACACACATCAAGACTGGATACTGTTGTAACACACTGTTTAAGACTGAACTGAATTGATTTGAGAAATTTAAACAGCTCTGAACAGATAAAATGACTCAATATCTTGATAAAAGTGTACCACACTAATGACTTCCATATCAATCGACATCCATAATATTATAGTTGTAAAAATATTCAGTGACTTGAATGAGAATAATTGTGTGTCACCGACTAACAGAGTAGACAGAGTCAGCCAGAATTTAGTTAACAAACAAATCAATCTCTCCTCACAAAATTAGAACTTTTAAAAAAACTCAAGTTTTGCAAATTATATACATTTCTTCTATAAAAGTTGTGTATTTTTGTTTAGAAAAAAGTATGAGAGAAAAGTCAGACCTTCTGAAAATATCAATATGTAAAAATACATTTCTTTCAAAATTAAATTAATAACTAAATTGTAACTGACATTTGCATACACCAACAAATAAATGTAGGCCCTATGTGTTATGAAATAACTGACATATCCATACATTTCTGTACCTAAGAATTTGAAAATACGTTGAAATTAGAAAGGCCAATGCCAACTTCCAAACCTTAATCCCTTAAAGCACAAAGGTTTAAACTTCAAAATTCAAACCCCCAGAAAAACACACTGACAGACAGACAATTTGGTTAATTATATTTACAAAAAAAATTTGTGTTTATTCTGCTTTGATTTCTTTTAACAAGGATGCCAAGTGACAGACTTATGTAGGTTATTTGGAAAGTAAGTAGCGTCTCCGCATATCTCTCGTGCATCCTCGAGACTATGACTTCGCGCATGTGGAGTGACTTCCTCTATCAATTGAGAAGCCACAGATGCCATTTCGTGAAATTCATGTTATGTTTATGCTTGTTCCTGTGCTTTAAACACGTTTAAGACAATTGAAGGGGTCTCCGACTGTGAAATACAGTCTGTAATTCGTTTTTTGAACGCTAGGAATGTGCTACCACGTGAGATTCATCACCAGATCTGTCAAGTGTATGGTAACAATCCGATGAGTGATTGCATGGTTAGGAAATGGGTTCGGATGTTCAATGAAGGACGAGCGAACATGCATGATAAGGCGTGAAGTGGGCGTCCATCTTTGGTGAATGATGATTTGGTGCGTAAAGTCAACGAAAGAGTGTGTGACGACAGATGTTCCACAATTTCTGATGTCCCTGCACTTTACTGAGATTTGAAGGACTCTACTCTATGACACTGTCAGTAGTGGCTAACATCGCAGGCAGCCGTATTCCATGAGGAGGGTATACAAAAACTTGTGCCCCGCTACGATAAGTGCCTCAATAATGGCAGCGAATATGTGGAAAAATAGTTCGAAGAATGTAGAATCTGATAACAATAAAATTTTATATGAAACCTTACTCGATTTTTTTTAACAGCAAAACGGTACTTACTTTTTGAACAAGCCTTGTACTTGAATTTACCATTGTGCCTTAAGCAATTATAAGCAAGTGAACCACTTTTACAACAAAAGAAAGTAAAGCAGTAAATGTGGTTCACCTTGAACAAAAAATACAGAAAAATGGCATTTCATCTGTCATATACAATTCATGGAAGGCATAAGTTTCAAGGACAGGAACGTAAACCGTAAACATATTTTCTAATTAAACAATTAACTCCTGTATGAGAAACATGGTTTCAAAAATTGTAATAATGTGAAGGCGAATATTGAGCAGAGGGCAAATATACACTTCTTGACTATGCTACTTTCATAGGCTAAAAACTATTGTAGAGACTTGGCCCTTTTATTCTAACACAAGACATCTTGGCTTTTCATACACAGTGAAACCAAAATGTAATGTTTCCTTTTGGAACACTAAATTTGCCAATTATAGTAAGGAAAACATTATACAGACAGAACTTAATCCTGTGATAATTTAGTGGGTGTGCAGAACCTAAATACTAAATGAGAGGAAATTTGAATATGATGAAATTGGATTCCACTGCCTATATTCTTTAATTTTTGTAACAATAAAATAATTAATGACACAATGCCTTATTTCTTTATTTTTTGAAAGAAGTTTCTTTTGAAATAATCATTCGTACTTTTTTTTTTCTGTCATGGAGCCCCACACAAAGCATAGAGTTAATTTAAGATAAACAATAACTGTGAAACATAACATTAAAAACAAGCCCCTCTCCCTGTGTTTGTTTAGTTTGTACATTCTGTTTGGTGAAAGAATGTATGTGGTTATTCGATGGTCATTAGTAGGTCATCCCCTTCAAGTTTCATGTTGGGCTTAATGTCTAGAGACTTGACGACACCAGCGACAGGGGCCTGCACCACCATCTCCATCTTCATTGCTGACAGCACTACCAATGGCATACCCTTCTCCACTCTGTCTCCAACTGCTACACGAATATCAATAACTGTACCTGGCATTGGAGCTCCAACTTGACCCTTTACATTCCTGTCAGCCTTCGGGTGGATGTGCAGCTCCTAATATCAAAAATCCAAATTATTTTTTTCAATATATAGGAACATACTAAGTCCAATTATCACACACTTAATGCATGGATGTATGGGACAGAACATTATTTGCATTTTGTGTTTACTTCTTTGCCATATACTTGATTTGCAGCTTTATTGTCGCCAGTAATGCTGCAGCCAGATTCAGTACTTCTTCTTTTTCAAATTAAAAAGATAATGATACATACATGTGGCAAGAGGGTTTGTTCTGTCAACAGTCACAATAAATAAATCAATACACTTAAAATACGAGTGAGAATCAAAAAGTAAAGGCAAAATACATTTAACAGCTTTAATAGAAGTAACTGTGAGCAATTTTACATATCATTATTCCTGCGGAGAAGAAGCTTTTCGGCTGCATGATGTTGATAGCCGACCAGAACGACCTTCATCAGTAACACGTGTTCGACCCGATTTAAACCTTTTCACCCACTCATAAACCTTTTGTCGTTGACTCATGGTGCTCTGTCCATACTGAGCCAACATATGACAGTGAATTTCCACAGGTTTCACTCCTTTTGCCCAAAGAAACCTCACTATGCCACGTTGTTCTTCGATGGTGCAATCTTACAAAGGAGCGTCCGTGTTTTTGCCCACGTTGCTGCCACTCGACTGAAGGCAGAGCGCTGTACTGCACATGGCTGAACTCTTCAACAGGCATTGTCAATATTGCACAATGCACCAGCTCCTCTCTATCCCAGTTACCACATAATTTAAAAATTGTCTTTACTTTTTGATTCACCCTCGTATTTATCTTTCATGATAAGGTGCCAGTATGCTGTACCAAAGCATACAACCATAAAGAAACCACTGTTATAAATACATACACAGGACAGGCTCTTTCTTACGATTCCTCTATTTTACTTTTTTAATTTCTGTATGGTGTATTTAATAATACAAAATACACAGCACCAAACGTTCAGACAGTTACTGACAAATGAGCTGTAAATGACATGGAAGAAGTGACAACAGCGTCAACTTCAGGTACTATACAGTATTCTGCTTGGAGAGACCATGACAGCATAAAACCTGTCATGGGAGTTAGTCTCTCGTCAGAGGTTCAAAGAGAGGACCACACACTACTTACTGCCACCTACATGACCACAGGAATTGTGCTTCCTCATATTATACAGTAATAATGTCAAGACTCTGTCAAATCCTCTTGCAATTAACGAACATCAGAAATTATGTACTGTAATATCCACATCAGGTCTGAACAGTTCTAACAGTGGAAAGGATAATGGCATGTTGGTGATGATGGTAATGGTGATGGTGTTGGTAGTGGTGGTGGTGATATAACATCTGAGAATAAATGGGAATATATGGTGTATATATATATATATATATATATAAAAAATGGATCAGTATATCAGCTATTAAACAGATGTTAAGAAAGCAATTATGAAATAAGTACAATAAATTGACTCCATGGAACAGAGTCTTTCCAAGTAATTATTTCTTTCAGGTTGTAATAACCTTCACTGCATGCTATCTCATCTCTCCCATGCATGCTACATACCCTAGTCATATCATCCTCCTTAAAGTGTTCATCCTGACAATACCTTATTTGGTGAATATTACAAGTTATATTGCTCCAATGTATTGTGATATGGTTCCTGACCACCTATCAGACTACATGGCATCATATAAAGAAGATCTCAGTACAAATTGTTATCACACAGACATAAACAGAAAAAGTTATTATTATCATGATATTAAATACACAATACATGGTCCGTCAAATTAAAATGCAATACGTTTTTATTCAGCAATGGAAAATTTGACACTACTTCCCTTTTCTTTAAATTCAAACATGACTAACAAACAAACAGGTGATTATTCAGATCAGTGTCACCTTGAGAATTAAAATTGGCAATCAGTATATATATATATATATATGTAAAGGTAAATCAGTCCCATTACAGGCCTGAGGTTCCCAGAGGGTTCCAGGAAGTTACGGTTCCCAGATTATGTGACAATGGCCCAGGATGGCGGTAAAGTCATCTGCCTTACGCACCGGCCGCTTTTTACCACCAGAAAATGCTCCTGGTACTCATTTCTGTTAGAGGCTGACTCGACCCCAGGGCCATAGTGTGATCGGAAGGATTATGTCAATGAAAAATTCCAATGACACCATCTTGAATCAAACCAGCAACCTTCTGATTTGTAGCACAACACCTTAACCACTGTGCTACCACGGTCCCCAACCTGTATACATACTGATAAGAATTTCAATACTTCCTATAAGAAATGTACTCATCTTTATCCCCATTTGAAAGCGTATAAGACAGTGAAGTCCAAGAACAGTAGTTAAACAGGTACAGTTCTCCCTGTCCATGCCATAAAGGCATACAGGAGGAGTAGAGGTATAGTTCCAATCATTCTTAACCTCAGCACTAGATGGAGGAGAGTGGTTAATTTCACAACCCAGCTGCTTTAATGCTGGGAATGAGCCCCGGTACCCACTGAACAGAACAGTGGTTATCTAATGAAATTAGGGCACCATTCAAATATAAAAGGGAACTTCACATCAGCAGTAGGGATCATTAAAGAACCTCAACTAAACAGCCACACAAAAAATATCATAACCTCACTGTATAAGTGGGCCGGAACATTGTAGTCAGTATAGCGACTCGCTATGGGCTGGATGGTCCGGCGATCAAATCCCAGTGACGGCAAGATTTTCCACACCTGCCCACACTGGTCCTGGGGCCCACCTAACCTCCTATACATTGGTTTCGGGGGGTACAGCAGCCGAGGTGTGGTGCTAACACCCACCCCAATCTAGCACCAAGGTTAAATAAAAAGAGAACAGTTATACCTCTGCTCCCTCTCCGAACCATTATGGCCTGTTCTAGGGTGAACTCTACCTTTAACTTTACCTCACTGTACAAAAGCAACAAATGGTTTTCCTCTGTATATGATTGCTATTATAACCTGATGATGGCTATATTACAATCAAGCTGAACATGTAGCTGCCATATTTATAACAAAGGAATTTTTTCAACAAACAGTTATGTTTGACAGTCCTTACAATAGAAGTGTATGATTAAATGCTGCAAAATTCTCATAGAGTCAAAAGATGCAAAACAGTAGCACTGGAGTATTAAAAAATAAGTTATAATAATAAAATTAAGAACTGTTTGTAAAAATTTAAGAAGACAACAAAATGGAAACTGTGTCAAATGTAATGAGGAGTTAGGCACAACCTAAATATATAAGAGCATCACCAATCAACATAACTAACACTGTAATGGGAGATTCCCTTACAATGCTGTCAACATACGTATGTACGTACATACATACATACATATACACATACATTTCATTAGTCCACCATGCAGCCACAGCAGCCCATTGGATATGAAAACAAGTCACCCAACACAAAGCATGATCATGTACAACTACTGTCTAACAGTTGCCAAAGATGTCACTTGAAATCATGGAAATAATATTACATCCTCCACCTTCAGGATGCAAGAGACTCACTCTCAGTCTTCTACACTGAAGATGGAGGAAGCACATTCCTATGAAATTATGTTTATCTATCTACCAATGTACATCATGTCACATACAAGAAAGAAAGCCATCTTCACAGTCACAGCAGAGTTCTAGTCAGTTTGAGATAACTAAATTGTTCATTTCTTCCCTTTGCATTCACTGCAATGTACAGTCATCTAACACAGGACATGAGTCTTAAATGAGTATGAATTTATGGATGTTTGATCATTATGTTGGCGGCAATGATAAGAAGCCCACATACCCATGTCTGGTGACATGTTTGACAAGAAGAAGTATGACCAATAATGTATTCTGAGGTAAGAAATCTAACTGCAGCCTTGGGTTTGAGCATACCTTAACAGCCTCCTTATCCTTGATGAAGACTGACCGAAGCTGTCCATTCAACTCAAAAAATACTTCTTTCTCACCATTTGCCGTTAAGTCTTCTGCCATTGCCAGTGTCTTAATTCCAAGGGTCTTTCCCCTTTCAATAGTGACCTTTGTGAAATCATATGATTAATGGTATTATTAAATCCATAGAATTTGTTACACTTTAACCCTTTAGTTGCTTCTAATGAGATTATTTATGACATTTTCATGTTCACTGAGTATGAACAATATTCCTGTTACAAGAACAAAGTACATGATTTGCCAGCTACAAAATTTCTACTGAAGTGCATGCTCATGGTCTAAAGAGTTGCAGGTCAAAATTTTCATTAAAGAAGGGGGGATTTTATGTTAGATCTCTTATTTATATTTATTTTGTGACAACTGTAACAGTATGACAAATTTAAGAATGTAAGATTCTTGAAGTTTTGGTGATCATGGAAGAAGCAGCTAAAGGGTTATGGACATGAAATATAAGCCACTTACATATGCACAAATGTAATAAAATGTACCAAGAGTTCACAACTACATAAAATTGCATTATAGGATACAATTTACATGAACTTATAATTACATAAAGGAATCTATGTCATAAATGCTTGGATCAAAAAGTTAATTTGCACAAAGCAAAGTCTGTCCCATCATTTCTGCATGAATGTGAAGTTCACATTTTTACAAACAGAAAAAATATGAAGTTCCACTAAATGGAAGCATAAGGGACTGCAAATGTTGACTGACATGGTTATGGTACTGGAATGAGATATGTGAGATTGGACTTTGGTATTTTCTCCATACAAGAAGTAATTCAAGATTAGAACACAACCTAGCAACATGTACATAGAATGGGAGATTACAATTAACTCCATGGTGTAGCAACACCATAACCTCAAACTGTAAGGCACTAGCTTCTCACTGCAGACAGACTTGTTCAGTACCAGGGCAGTTCATATGGGATTAATAGTGGAAACACAGCAGTACTGAGAAAGGTGATCCCCAAGTACAGTAAAATTCCTTTGATTTGACATCTGATAATCAGGAAATCTTGATAATCTAGCACTTGAGGAGAGCAGTCCCAAGAATGGAAGTCTTGCTTTTTATGAGAAGAAAGCTTCATCAATGAAACTGGCAGATCTCATGAACATGTGCATAAAGGTCTCCCAGAGTGCATGTACCTTAACTCTTGTGGTACTTCCTAACTTCTTGTCTCCTACTCCATCAACTTCTTCAACCATTGAAACTCCAAAAAGCACACAACAAGACCCTGATGACCCTGAACCAGCAGATGAAGGAGATATCCAAATGGAATACTCCTCAGATTAGTTGCACAGCCCAAGAATAGGAGCAGTAACATACAACTGCCTGTAGGAACTTAAGTCAGTAAAATACTGCCTGAGAAGCCAGAATATTCAAGAATTTTGGCACCTGTATGGTCCCATGTGAGTTGTATTAACATAATTCTGCTGTAATTTAATTATCTTCTGCCAACACTCATTCTGTCCAATATCAGACTCACTTATCATTACTCTCATCACAAAGGACTTACAGAATAGGGCCACAGGGTTTGTGGGATGAAATGATGAAGTCTCGTCCCTTCTATTACTGGCATTACTAATACTGCTGTTGTTGTTATAACTATGTTATGCCAAACAATCTACAGTTGGTCATCTGATCAAGAAATTCTCCACTTTTAAGGGACATAAAATTGAATGATTATAGTGTTCACAGAATCTCATAAATCAATTATATCCTAGACCATACCCTAAAATTCTCTTAATTTTATATGGTGATAAAGCTGCTAAAAGGAAAGCCAGAACAGGTAACAGACTCAATGAAGCAGACTACAGTATCATACAAAATGCAACTTCCATGAGACACTTCTGTTTTCTGAATTCGAAAGGAGTCGGGAGAAAGAAGCTAGGCTTCATTAAAGTTATTATTGTGACATCTGCCCAAACAGAATAATGTAATATATGAAAACCTCAATCAAAGTAACAGAACTTCTCATCGGAAATAAAAGCTGCAACTAAGGCATTAATGGGTGGTGAAGCTGGAAGCTATCTTTTGGTTTTTTCAAAATAAAATTATTGTGTACGAGTACACAAATGAAGACTGATTGACCAAAATGTTATTTAATGTCTTAGTTTAAGCTACAGATATTATAACTAATAAACTGAGATGAGAAGACAAGATCCATAACCCTCTGCAGTCCAGTTCTTTGACCCCATATCACTTTATCAGCTTCAATTCTTTCTGACAATGAAAACTACACCACTTTGTTTCTTATGTTTCAAGAATAAAGACCAACATCTATATGGACTTAGTCCAGTGTAGGAATGCAATGGTAAATGTAAAAAGTATATCTGGTGGACTAACGTGGGAAATGTAAAATGCCAGACTGAGTTTATTATAAAATTGCTATGTCAAGTGTTAAAAGGTGAACTGTCTCCATATTACAAATTGCAAAAGGAAATGTCAAAATCTTGATTGAATCAATACAGGACTGCAACAGTAAATGTAAAAAACTAACCAAGTCTCGTGTAACTATGACGTCAAATTTAAGTACCTGGACCATGTGACGTATAGGATTAATATGAGTACAAGTAAAAGAGCTGGACCCAGCTCGCTGCAAGAGCAAGACAGCGAATGTAAAATGCCTGAATGAATCCAGTGTAGGCTTTAAAAGTAAATGCGAAGAGCTGAACTGAGTTCAATGTTAGACTGCAATGATAACTGTGAAAAGTTGATCACAGTCCAATGCAAGACCAGATTGTCAAATTGAGTCAAATACATGACAGCAATGATAAATGTAAAAGTTGCACGAAGTCCAGTGTTGCACTGCAGTGGCAAATGTAAAAAGTCAACACTAAGTATAGTGCACAACCACAATGGGAAATACAAACAGCTGGACCAAGTGGCAAAAGCAAAAAGAATGAACTGAGTCTGATATACTGTGTAGGATTGCAGCAAGGAAAAATAAAAAACCACACTAATATGGGGTTAGGAGCACAGACAAGAACTACAAAAGGCCAGACCAACACTGGTATAAGACTGTAGTAGAGAGAAGTAAAAGTACAGACGGAGTCCTGTTTAGGAATGGAATAAAAAATTTAAAAACCTGGACTCTGGGTTAGGACCATAAACAGATATGTACAAATTCATAAATGTAAGGTTGCATGGTACTATTCCAGAAATCACCCAGACACACCAGAAACCTCAATCAAAGTAGCTGCTAAATGACAAAGATCTGAAGCTGTTGTTTCCTGAATGCAAGCCTAGAGTGGTGGTAAATGGTAGAGACCTGAAATTGCTATTTCCTGAATGTACGCCGACAGCGTAACTGCTACATCTATCAGTTTCAGACACAAAACTTTATTTCATTACAAAAACTGCATTTGACATGAAATAAGTCAGATACTAGTTACTACAAATACTGCTTACTTCAAATTCTTCTCCAACTTTGGGCCCAGTTAAGAATATTCGTGTATCCAGTTTATCAACGGGTCCAAACTTTTCACGGAATGTGAGGTACTCATCTGTTACTTGTGGGTAGAGGGCTGCACTCATTACATCACGATCTGTTGAGTAAGGGTGCTTTTCTTTTAGTTCTGCTTTCAGTTTGTCAAAGTCAAACAGCAGCATACTTGCACCTGGGCGTCCTGACACACGTGGCATATCTTTTAGCACCTGCAAAAGTATACACAGTTATTATTATAACTCAATCATGAATGAATGCAGTCAGTTTTTGAAGCCTGTGAACATATCAGAAATCTTAAAAGAAAACCCAATAGAGAGAGAAAATAATAAATAAAGAGACAAATCAATAAAAAGCAGAATGTAACTATCTATAGACATATTTCAAGCGTGAGTACAAGCAAAATTCTGCAGAAGGTTCTGAACATGAAACCAAAAGGCAAACAGCCAAGAGGAACAGTACGGTAAAGATTTCAATAACAATCAACATAGTTTAATACAAAAAGAGTATGATAAACTAAACTTAATCAGTTGTACTGTTCCAGCTACTACTGTAAGTATGTAATATTTTCCTGACTTGTTCTATATCCAAGGTATTATTAAAATGTTTTGGATTCATATAACACAAATAAATTCAGTTCAATTCAAGATAGGAACATTGGGTTAGGAAAGATGCAACTAAAAACGTAGGAAGAATATGAAAATACAACATTTACCCTGAACCACAGGTGGGACTTGCCCTTGGTTCAGGACCCATCCTTTGCCAGACAATTACAGGAAGTGTGACAGTTGCTGGGGTGTAAGTCACAAATTTCAACAACTCACTGTACTACTCTATTTGTTACCAGAGATCTTTAATAGTTTACTAGCTTCTATTTAAATAGACTATTCTATTATGGCTTGGGATCCCCCACAAGAAACCAGCTTTGATTTTCAGATTACACCATTGTCTCAATTTGGGTTACAAATTCACAGCCCCTTGAATGTTCACAAGTTCTGCTACATGACTTCTCCCCTCTCCCTTCACCTGACACACTGTTACAAGTTTTCTGTTATAGGACAATTTCTGGCACTATCTCATGCACACGCACTCTACACTGTTGTCTCCCTCTCACCTCACACAGTACCCCTGTCTTCTAGCATCAGTGTTACAGTTTTGCCGTTTGGAAACACTTCTGGCACTATGTGCAGACAAACAAATGTATGTAAGTGAAACTATCCTGCATCCCAGCATGTAGCAGGTGAAGACGTCACTCTGGACAGAAGCAGCAACCAAGTTTCTTAGTCCCCTGCTTCCTGGTTGCTTGTGTGAGAGTCACCGTTAAGTGGTGTTTGTCCTGTGCTACCTGGTCACTGGTGTGGGAGTCACTGATAAGGAGTGGTGATGGTGAGATCATTGGGTCGAGGGAGTGCGAGGGAGACTGCATGGACAAGCATTTTACGAGCAGAGCTGCAAAAGGCAAGGCCAAACAATTGAAAAGTAGTGCACGTCTTGATTTCAGGTCTTCAATGACAGAGGCTGTAATTTCCGAGGTTTTGAGAGACCGATACAGTGGCATCATTGACATAAGGGCTAACACAACAAGGACTTTGCTGACACTGATCTGAATCATACAACAGCAAGAATCACAGAAGAAGAAATTATAGAATTTGGGGAAAGCTGGAGTATGAGAATAAATCAGTGCTCTCAGAAAATACCACTTCTGGAATACATGATCCTGCTCCAAAGAGAAAGAAAGGGAAATCGACATTAAATTATCTGGAAAAAAACGCCACCTTTTGAGAACAGGAAATTTGAGTTGTTTATTAAGCACAGGGATGATGATGAAGATCTAAATTTCTTCAGGTGTCTAATACCATATGTGAAACAACTGCCTCCCACAAAAAGTTATTTTTGAGGTCACAGTTCCAAAACATGATGGCAGATGATATTAGTGCACTACAGAATAATTAGCTTCATCCTTCAGCCCCAAGCTCGAACAGTAGTTCGAACAGTTTTGATCACAGCAGGCCTACAGGATCGTCCTGCGCATGTACTTGGCATCGATGTAACAACAGTGTACTGTGATTAACATCAAAAATCTACTGCAACTGCTTATATGAGTTTGCTATAATAGGGAACATTGATATTTGGTATTCATTCATTCATACTGCAGTTACTGTAAATCGTGTAATCAAGATAGTATATTATTTATCTACCATTGTCTTTATTAGAGTCATTATGAATGCAGCATTCTTCCAATGAACCAAAACTGGTTCCATTATGGAAATGAATACAATGTGTTAAATGTGAAGCATGTTTGACTTATCTCAGTACCACAGAGAGGCTTTCTTCCATGTATATTGTGTGCTGAAAATTTCTTGACCTGCATGAAAAGTGCTTTTGTATAGCCTGCACTATATGATCATATGTTAAAGACAATTTTCTGCAGTACTCAAAAACACTTTAGTGGGGCGTTTCTTTAGCTCATTATACAGGCGTCGGTATTTCCCTAATTGATACTGGCTTTTAAATATGTCATGATTGCTTCCCCTCTCCACACCACTTAAACAAAACTTTAAGGCATTTTTCCCCAGCAGAAACAGACTGCGTGCTCCCCGTTATGCCATTTAGCCAGTTGCTGACACGCAGGTCATAGCCTTACAGTTCTGCCATTTGGAAACACTGCTGGCACTGTCTCACGCCCATGAACTTCACAGTGTCAGCAGCCTGTGTGGTTTGTCTTTTTTTTGCCTCTCTGTATGCCACCATGCTTCCCATGTGTCTTTCCTCTTGTGATGTCTGGTGCCAGACTAAGTGCTGGGCACACTACTCCATTATTCTCCAGGCTCTAGCAGCCAACCACTGACTGTCACCCTCTCTAATAGGACTGGCAGAACGACTAGCAGGGACGCACTACTTGAAGCATGTGGCCTGTGCGTGGTTTAACCCACATATAAGACATCTGTACGATTAAGATGTTCCCTTTCACAAGCTTAAATTTTAAGGGAAATATCTCTATTTACAATAGCCAGGTTTTTATGTTACTTACTACTGAATGCTTAATATTATGGAATTAAATAATCACCAGAGTTAATATTTTATAGCATCATTACATTAACATATTAAAAACATATTACTCAGTTAACTTGTCACTGCCAAGCACATTCATCACACAAGAAGAGTTTTATTCATTACCTTCCTCCAACAGGACACGATCTTCTGTTCCATTCATATCATATGACACATGTCATTTTTTAAATCCCCTTGACAATGGATTCTGATATACTGGCAGTCTAAGCAGTCTTAATGAACTGCCCAGCTGTGCTCCAGATTTCCTTCTTATGTTTCCTGCTGGTGTAATGAGCAGTTCCACACAGCCACCATATGCTATACAGGAAACACAGTCGATCCTTGAATGGTCTGTTAGCTACATCAGGAATCTGTCACTCAGGAAGTCATGCCTCTTGGCATGTTCAAAATCTCTGCTCAGATTGTCACACTTTACACTTACTCCATTAAGTTACCTTTTAGAACATCTAAAACCAGTCCTCTTTTTTCTATAGAGGAACACCTGATCTTCTGTCCCAGACTCCTCTCGGTCATTTGACCACGATTTCTGTCATCCACCCTTTCTCATTACATTAAAATATGATTTCAACAGGAAATGTTTCTTCTGGAAGTTTCTCTTCAGAATAACAAATTGTACCAGTTTTCTCCCACCAGCATGAACTGAACCATCACAGCTCCTCTGTTTTTCATAACCTGATGGTTTCACATGCATTGATTTTGATGCTTTTGCATCAGTCATAAAGCTGGTTGGTATATAAAAACACTGTGGCTTCATCTGCTTATTGCAAAACAGGTACTCATGTTTTTGGTAAAGACTAATCATATGGTGCTAGTTTGCTACTAATTTTTCAAGGCAGTATGTGGGAAGCTTTTGCGCTGTTAAATGAGAACATGACAACAATTTGCACCTGTCACACACAGCTATGAACTGGACTGTGTGACTAAGGCGTGAGATGATGCACTGCATACCAATGTGCTGCAACAAAATTATGGGAGACGAATTATGCAGTGCCTGATACAGGTGCCATCTGTGTGAGTTCCATTTTCAAATGTATTACTTAATACTGGGCCCCACTATTATAAGAAGGAAACTGTCTACAATGTAGAACATCCTCAATAATCATTCATACTTGAATTCTATTGGAAATTCTTTATGAAGGAACCTACCTTTGACCTAAAGGGTTCAGGATAACCCTGGTAAGGTTCACCTATGGAACCTTGAAGAAACTCAATGACTGACTTCGGGAAACTCAGTTCCTCAGCTTTGCTTAGGACATCATCTGCACTCAATTTATTTTGCACCATAAATTGAGCCAGATCACCCACTACTTTGGAGGATGGAGTGACCTGCAAAAAAAGAATTGGAGTACAAACACATCTGTTACAAGAACAAGAAGTTGTGAAAAATTAATAATTTTCCTTAAATACTTCTTCTTTAACATGTTTGCATTGTTCATATATATATATACATATATATATATATATATATATATGCCAGAGTAGAGTGAGCACAGAGATGTACAATAATACAATTCCATGGCCTATTTAAATGCATAATGTCTGCCATAACTGCCTCTCATCTGAAAGCTGTCAAATGACAACCACAACATTTCTATCACTAAATCTACAAAATTTATCACAAAGGGGTTTCTATACAGAATATACAGGCATATTTATGATCTACCTTCATATCAATCTCACATTCATATCTACAATGATTTTTACTTGTACCCACGAAACATAATGTAAAATATAGACTTTTGTGGGCTTTAACATTATTTTTTGTTGTACCAGAAAATGACCTTCACATATTATTTTCCCTGAAAAATTTCATAATTCCAGGGTGTTAATGTGAAGATTACCGTCATTTGGTACAAGATGCCGTGTAGTTTGGTAAAATATGGCAATATTCATTACATAATTTTGGTCCATCACAATCAAGTGGAATGTCCCCATTATAAATGAATGGCACAGTACCAGAAAATGCAGTAGAGTATGCAGTAATGAAATTTTTCATCCACATAAGGAGTTAAGGATAGTTATGTTAATATTGAGATCATAGAATGATATAATACTTAAGAGAATAACTTTACCTCTTTCATTTCCAGCACGTTTCAGTCAAGGAGGACATGGGTTTGATTCTTGGCATTGAGGTTAGTTATCCTGACAGTACGTCTCAGTGCCTTCAGGAAAATTCTGAGTTAGTACTTTAAAACAGGCCATAACAACTTCCTTCCACAGCATTCTCATTACATTATTAATTATCTCTTTTAACCTCTGTGGTTTAGAAATTGTCATTAAATAAACTATGTAACAGACTCTGCCATTAATGAGTTTAAGGATTCAAGAAGAGTCAGTGCTCCTTCATACAATGGGGAAGACATCTCTGCTGGTATCATCAGTACTTGTTATGTGTACAGCATGTGTAAAGCATGCTCAAATACAAATTTGACCATTCTGAATACTCTGCCTGAGAATGATAATTATCTGGGAGCTGGTAAGGTTTAGTATATCAGAACATGAATACCTACTGATCAGGATATGAGGTGGAATCAAGATTAGATTCATAGCAGGGACAAGAGATATTTTTCTTCCCAGTGTCCACATTGACTCTGGAACCAATTTAGTCTCCTATCAAAAGGGTATGATGTTCTTTTCCTGGAATGAAGCGGTTGTGATGTGAAGCAGACTACTCACAGCTATCTGATGCTGATGTTAATGTGAAGATCAATACCTCAGCTCTTGCACATGCCTGCGTGGCATGGTACTGAATTAAGCATGGGGACCATGTCACCTTTGACTGATTCTCTAATTACTGAACATTTCTAGCTGAAATATGCCTGTTATACAATACTGGATAAGGTGAAAATATTGAAATGGGTGATGATCAGTTCAGGAATTAGGAGAATGTAACCATGGCCTATTTGAATGGACTATCATAGCATTCAGTTGGACAGACTGAAAAAAACTGTTTTTTTTTTTGTTAAATACCACCAGAGATTTTTATTTAGTTTTTTGAGTTTACCTTTATTACATCACCAAGAAGAATATTGGCTTCCCTATAAGCTTTCTTGACATCTTCAAAGAACTCTTCAAGACCAAGGGAATAAGACTGGAACTGAAGGTTTGTGTATTGTCCTCCAGGGATCTCATTCAGGTATACATCAGCATTACCAGATTTCATTGTGGTAGTGCATTCAAATGGTGCATACAAAGTTCGAGTCTGCTCCCAGTATGCTGAGTATTCACTTACATTGTTCAAATTCATGCCTATAACAAACAAATATCTTGAAGTAAAGGCAGTCTCAGAAATTAACAAATATATGCAGTTTACAGTTATAACTGATTAAAAAATCAAAGCAGTATATATAGTAAAATAAATATGGGAAAAACCATACACAAAATATTAGGACATTTTTAATATACTGTGAACTCTGACACTTTTTAACAGAGTAGGACAATACTGGCTCTATTATGAATGATACATTGTTGCACATTTTTGGTAATACTGACACAGGAATGATCCCACTAAGAAGTAGGTACACAGACACTATGAAATTTTTGAAGTAAGGTGTAGTACATCAGTGGACTATGGGATGTGACTATTTTATAACTGGCATCCCTAAGTAACCTGACTGTTGTAACACACTATTTAAAAAATCGCTTACCATTTATGAACTTATTCTCTAATGTGGGTAATCCTGTGTTAATGTTACTGAAAATAAAATTATTTTGTAATGTCATTAATTTCCACTAATATTAAATGATCACCCAGAAGATGGCTCCAGATAACAACAACATATAGTAGAGTAGTAAATACTGGTCTGTCATAAATTTATTTTATCATATATATTTGTTGGTTTTCTTAACAATTATAATTTGTAAAAAGTACAAGGGGATCATGCAACAATGTAAGATAATTTAGAGTTCTTTTTAATATTAAGCATCATCCACATACTAATTTTTACTGTTTCTTCAAATCCAAACAAATACACATAAGATTTAAAACCAACTTACATCCACCCACAGCTAATCTAACAAAGTTCCAAAAGGGAGTGTACTACTCAGCAATTAAAATTTTTAACAACCTTCCTCACAATATCAAAGACTTAGCTAATGAGATAGTACTGTTTTGGAATGCTTTAAAGAGGTTTTTACTTATAAATTCTTTTTATAATAGTAAAGAATATTTTAATTATCAGAGATATTCCAAAGAAAACTGAATTGACAATTGGTTTTAGGTGTTTTATTATTGTACTTTTATTTACAGCTAAGATTCTTCCAACACTATGTATATTATGTTAGATAGTATGTATGTGACAAGGTCTATATCCACAGGATTGTATCCTAATTTGGATTTATAGAACGCAAATAAATTACATTACATTACATTACTTATCTGAATTAATATTACACATTATTCCATGAAACAGATATAATAGTTTGTATTTGATTCCAACTAACTGCACATGTGTAACAATCTCTTAATGTGAATGTACACTTATATATATTCAATTGCATTTTGTCTCCCTAAGGATGGTTCAGAAGAAACCAAAACATGTTGGAGATTGTATAATGTAAACAATAGGATATGTAACATGAAATAAGTGCATTTGGTTGATTTTGATAAGAAGTTTACAGTTATTTGGTAATGGGGTTGACAAAAGGGTTTATGGCTGTTCATTTGTACTTGTATCTCATCTCATTATTCTTTAAATGAAAACCACGCTTCAGAAAAGAGTTTTACTTTTGTTTTTGTAAGTGGAAAGAATAAAATAATTATATTCAATTCAGTTCATTAGTCCGCCCTTCTCTGTCACATGTCAGAACTATAAGTTGCTGAATCTGGGGGCTTGCAGAAATTTGAAGCCTTATACAGTTCAGAGTAAGTACATTGATGTGTATGGCAGGAAAGAATCTCATGATAACAAATATGCTGCTTGTGTTATGAAAAGAGTCATTAGCTAACATTTTACAAAGATCATATTCAAAAGCCTATCAAACTCTAATTTTAATAACATAAGATTTTTTAAACTGCTAATATGTGTAATACAGAAAAACTTGTCTTAAATGGGACCTGGATAGAACAGAAACCTTTCTTTAGCAGAAAACGTTCACAATCCCACAGATCTTAAACATAAAGTACCATATTACATTAAACCTGCCAGCAATGAGGGGGGGATTCGGTCCCTTGCAGTACCATTATGGGTATCATAAGTTTCTTGCAATAACGATGATTTTTCATAAAGGATAAAATTACTTTCCTGAAAAATCTATAAATAGTGCCCAAGAAGTCACCATAAGCCTACTAACCAACCACATGGATCTCTATGTGCATGCCAGATGCTGTGGTACACTGTCCTTGGCACATGGCATTCACATACAGATACACATGTTCAGTTTCAATTTCAATTTCAACTTATTTCATCCTTTAGACAACAATGTATATAGGATACATCCATCATTTCTTATACTAAGTTTTTATAATTCTAGAGAGAGAGAGAGAGAGGGGGGTGTGCGTGTGTGTGTGTGTGTGTGCGTGTGTGTATGCATGTATGTATGTATGCATGTCTGTATGTATGCATGTATGTATGTATGTATGTATGTATGTATGTATGTATGTATGCATGTATGTATATATGCATGTATGTATGTATGTATATATGTATGTATGCATTTATGTATGTATATATGTATGTATAACATAACACTGTTGTTCATTTGCGAAATGTTTCTACCTCCTCAGCTATCCTAATACCTTATACCATTTTGATTAAAGCAGCACTTTCATGGCAACTTAATGTCATGGGCAACAATAAAATCTACTTGGGTCTTCATGTAGAGTGCCAAATATTTATTGTCTAATTTTAAGATATTTGGAATTTCATGACAAATTTTCATAAACACTTCACAGAAATCCACCAAGTGGAAGCCATGCTGACATGTGATGAAAGACAGATGAATGGACAAGACGAAGCTTGTCGGTGTTTTTCACAACTTTGCAAACACACCTAAAATAACAAAGAAAAAGTTTGAGAATGTATGTGCTATTTCTAATTTCATCTGGTATCTGGGAGATAACTACTCTTTGCTCAGATCTGGAAAAACGGTTACATATTTTTGCTATAACTCATGACAGAACTTGGTCCACCAGGAAACATAAAATACTCGTAGTACATGATTGGATACTAAGGTAGGTACAGATAATTACACTGTATGTGAGTATGAATTTGAGCAAGTGCAAATACTTCTGCTCTATTTGTAAAAGGGTTTAAAATTTATCATATCAGACATTTGACCTGTATCCAGTTTGCTTCCTTGCAGGCACGCTACAACTGCACCCATACTGGGTTGTGATGTCATGCCAGACATGGAGTCTACTGCTACATCAACAACATCTGCTCCTGCCTCCGCACAAGCCAGCATAGAAGCCACACCTGCTCCTGCAGTATCATGTGTATGGATGTGTATTGGAATATCTGGATGCTTATCTCTCAGAGCTGTAATCAGAAGTTTTGCTGCAGCTGGTTTCAGCAGGCCAGCCATATCCTAAAAGAACAAAACTGTAAGATTTACAATGTTGAATTCATTGCATTCCAGTTGTATCTGATGTTGTGTGTTGCCTACAATATATTTAATGTGAGGTATATAACATTCCAGAAACTTGGTATATGCTTCATCAGGTGAACATCTATCAGCCTACATACAGATGTATTTTTAAACTCATTTACAATGTTACATATTATTCTGGTCTATCAACTGGAAAGACTGACCACAAAAGAATGAAGACATTTGGACCTAAGGGAAATGTAATATGATTAACTCGAAACATTGCACAATAAGGAAGGTTTCCATTACATTCTTCAACAAACAATGCTATAGTGATTAAATCCACAAAGAATAAGATGGTTCGAAAATTAGAATCTATGCAAAATTTTGATCAAAAAATCTCAAGTAAGAGATCATTTGAAAAAGGTAAATGTACAAGCCCCAAAATAAACTCTGGAAAGAAATCTTGTAGGAAGAATACCAGCCAGAAAGCTGAAGAATGGATCAGAAGAGCAAATGCGGAAGGATGCTGCCAAACTGCTTAATACAAAAAACTAGCATGCAGTGGGAAGAAATAGGAATGACTGGAAGAAGAAAACAGATAAGCCATGGCCATGAAATGGGCAACAGAATCACAGGAGGAGGAAGAGGAAGAACAGGAGGGCAAGAAGAAATGCACAAGGGAGGGTAATAATAAAAAGGGTGTTTCAGGACAATGCTGAATGCTAAAGAGAATATCCAGGCCTAGGGCATGTAACATAAGGCCTGTGGGCCAAATATGACCTACCTGATTGAGTGCAGCCTACTTGATATTAATTAGCAAAACAGAAAGTTTCTCTAATTAGCTAGCACACGTTAACTACAGTAGGTGCCCAGTACAGCCTATGTGCCTGACACTTTTGTATGCCTACTAAAATATTGATATTTTTTAATAGCTAACAGGCAACAATAAATAAGATGTATGCACTGCAATCCTTCAACACATCAGTAACTATTTACCAACTGATATTGAAAAATGTCCCATAAGATTTCAATATTCTGGCTGTACTAAATCATTATGGGATTAAGAAATTCATGCAGCTCACAGATATGCTGACCTCTGGTCATGTGGACCACTACTGAAAAAAGCTGGGATCCCCCTAACCTAGGCCTTAAAGAAGGAAGTACAAAGGGGATGGAGAAAATTACATTATGAGGTGCTTGAGACTCTGTACTCTTCAACTAAGAAAGCACTTTGGAGACATATGGATAGACGAAAAGTCAGTAGAAAAAGTGACAGAGGAGTGGTAGGGTACATAGATACAAACTACATTCAAGTGGCTACGGATAAAATGATGTGGTAGGCTTTTATGAAAACAGTAATAAACCTTTAGGTTTCATAAGAGGAGGGAATTTACTAACCTGATGAGAAACTACAAACTACTTAACAAATATTCTTCTTGGATTTCTTGACCCTTGAAGATGGGAACAATAAGTTGTCCCAAAATATTGGTAAGGAATTATGACCATACACTGGGTAATATCCCAGAAAAGAACAGATGTCAACATTCTGTTACTTCTGTAGTTAATTAGTGTCATTTCTTTTCTTCCCGAAGGTAGAAGACAAGGGAAATATTAATCCACTTGCTTTATATCAATGTACCTTTATAGATAGGACATGTGTACCAGCTTTAATGAGCTCATCAGCCAGGTTGGTATAGTACTTGAGGTCATATTTTTTGCGTGTGGGATCAGACACATCACCAGTATATGAGATGGCAGCCTCCACTACACCGCCTGCCTTACCAGCTGCTTCCATGCCCAGAATTAGATTGGGAAGATAGTTGAGTGCATCGAACACCCTGAAGATGTCCATTCCCACCTGCACTGACAGTTCACAAAACCTGCAAAAAACAAGAAATCATTTACCTCATGTCAGTTACTCTCAATTAATGTAACAATCAACCGTGCTGGTACTGGTAGTTTGTGTACTGGTTGGTTTTCATGAACATGCACCATAACGGACGCTGTAACCAGGAGGAAGCATGTCTGTGTGGGGATAGATATGAGCCAAGCAGACATGATATGTTGATCTGAATATATTGAATAAGGACAAGGGGGTTAGCAACATGGCCCCAAGACGCTGGAATACATGTCCTCCAGGTGAAATAAATGTGGAGATGGACTTGTCTTTAAGCCTTGAGAAGCCTGTCCCTCCAACCAATTCAGTATGGATCAAGACTGGTTAAATGACACAGATATTCAAATACTTGAAATGTCTGAAGTGCAACCCAAAGAGTTGACAATACAAACAATCATAAGGCCAGTGTCACAGCTTCTGAACATTGCAACAGACTTGCAGGGTTGAAATTCAATGCTGCAAACAGTAGTAATAGTATTCATACTGTAAATCATACAATGCACTGAAATACAGAAAAAACTGCAGTCACTTTGTTTACTTCATTTACAACAGGCAAAATTACAGACACCTGAACAGATCAGCACTGAAAACCTGTTGTGAAGCAAGGTAGAGCCAAATTGCAGTAGAATGGCAAGTTGTATGTGCTTGCAGCTTGCTAACACTCCACACAGTACAACAGAAACTGGGGTCATTGCAGCAGCAGTTGAAGGGAGCAAACAGCAGTGCACAGGTCTCTTTCAACCAACATGAGATATTGTTCTTAACTCAATGTATTATTTTTATTCCATTTAATTGCCTCTTCTGATATGCACTTCCAGATGTAGGATGCTATTTCACATGCCTGACTATGGATAAATATATGGTTTCCTATCAAACCAGTCCCATAGCATGGTAACAGTATCCTGTGAAGAACAATGTTTTTTTATTTTAACATTATTCATTCCGTGCACTGTAATTAAATTTCTCATTTACAAAACCAACATGTGCACATCTAACATACACAATAATACGTGGTTGGACAATTAAGTTCGCGAACTCGCCACCGTGTGCTTGCCATGGCAGCACTGGACAAAACCCCTAGTGTGGTTTTGATGACATTTACATATCAGCGTTTCACAGCTGTGTTGTTGATCTATGGCAGTCTCTTTCTGAGTGGCATCTACTACTGTCTGCGTGTGTTTTGATGTGCCGCCGCGAGAATATCGGAGCTTGAATTAGAGCAGCGAACGAACATTCAATTTCTTGTTAAACTTGGAAAAAGTGTAAATGAAATCAGAGAGATGTTAGTGCAAGTTTACGGGGATAATGCTATGACGAAAACAGCAGTTTACAAGTGGGTGAAACGTTTTTCTGAGGGAAGAGAAAGTGTCACTGACGAACAGAGATCAGGACGGCCAGTAACAAGCAGAACTGAAGGAAACGTTGCAAAAATTCGTCAAACTGTGCGTGAAAATCGTTGGCTGACTGTCAGGAGCATAGCAGAGTAAGTGAACATCGACAGAGGAACAGTTAGGAAAATCTTAACTGAAGATCTTGACATGAGGAAGGTGTGTGCAAAAATGGTCCCAAAGGAGCTCACCAAAGAAAAAAAGCAAAGAAGAGTCACAATTTGCCAAGACCTTTTGGAAAGGCAAGATGATATTTTGGGCCTTGTCATCACAGGTGATGAAACATGGGTCTACCAATACGACCCTGAAACGAAGCGGCAAAATGCACAATGGAAGACTGCCAATTCCCCATGACCAAAAAAATTCCGTCGGTCCAAATCAAGAGTCAAAACAATGTTGATGACTTTTTTTTTATATTAGAGGGATAGTTCATTATGAATTTGTACCAACTGGACAAACAGTCAATCAAGTTTACTATTTGGAAGTACTGGAAATGCTGCGTGAAAAAGTTAGACGGAAACAACCCGAAATTTTTGCCAACAACTCATGGATCTTGATTCACGACAATGCAACTGCTCACACGGCACTGTCTGTGAGGGAGTTCGTAGCTACTAAACAAATAACTGTGTTGGAACACCCTGCCTATTCACCGGATCTAGCCCCCGGTGACTTTTTCTGTTCCCAAAGAGAAAGGAAATATTGAAAAGGAAGGCATTTTCATGACACTGATGACATCAGGAGTAATACAACGGCAGCTCTGAAGGCCATTCCACAAAACCAGTTCCAAAATTGTTTTGAAGGGTGGACTAGGCACTGGCATCGGTGCATAGCTTCCCAAGGGGAGTACTTTTGAGGCGACCATGGTGGTATTCAGCAATGAGCTACGTAGCACTTTTACCGCAATGAGTTCGCGAACTTTATTGTCCGACCACATACAATCATAACAAAACACTACTATATTGTATTTTATCATTTTAACAATTCATAACTTTAGCTAACATGACTTGTAAATGCCCTGAAGATGCTGTATTAACACCAAACCATGTCAGAGCAATTTAATGTAAATGTACACTACTTATTTGTGCATATGTTGGTATATAACAAACACTTATTATTCAATATGCACAGTATGAACATAAAAGTAATACAATCTCTTGTTTATTCCTACATGTTTCAGCAAAATTCTGCCACCTTAGGGAGTTTATACACTACTAGTTAAAACTCAGTAGAGTATAATACATTATATAATATTAATACATATCATATCACAACAATTTTCATGGCTGAATTAAAAAAAATTGTGAGATCCTGTAAAACGTTGTTAAAATTCTATGCTTGGTACATTGTTGTAGGTTTTGCACTTGTATACAAACACCTAGTCTTATTCTTGATCTATTATGGATCTCATCCTGTTAGAATATCAAATTTGCTAATTAAAATCATAAAATATAAATAATATTCCATAAAATATTTTAACATGTAATATAAAATAGATTCAGAAGCCTACCCTGTATTTTGTGCCATTGTGCTCTGTATAGGGGGTAATTAACAATTCTGATATACTTAGATGACAAGATCCATAATGGATCAAGAATAAGATTAGATGATTGTATAAAATGGTAAAACCTACAACGATACACCAAGCATAGAATTTTAATGATATTTTATGAGAGCTCACATTTTTTAATTCACCTGCATAAATCACTATGATGTTACATGCATTGCTACTGTAATGTATTACAATCTAGTGAGTTTTAAGTAGTGGAATATGGACCCCCTGAAGATGGTGGAGTTCCACTAAAACACATGGGAGTAAACAAGAGATTGTATTTGAATAAAGGTAGACCAACTTGATGTCACTTATTTTATTATGTCAATTTACTGCTCAACATGTTTTGGATGTTAGAGTCAGAAGGCCACATCAATTTTCTTGACCCCAGAATCACGAGAAGAAACACACACATAGAAATAGACATATACAGGAAGCTGACCACCACAGACACCACCATACACTTCACATCCACCCACCCCGATGAGCACAAATTGGCGGCCTATAGATACCACATAACTAGGATGCTCAGCCTACCGCTCAAAACAGCACAACAAAAAAGAGAGTGAGAAACTATCCTTCATATCACCCAACAAAACGGCTTCCCACCCACAATGATACACAAACTAAGGCATCAGATAGAACATAAAACAAAACACATTCCACCACAAGACAGAAAAAACAAGAAATGGGCGACTTTCACATACATTTCCCCACAAATACGCAAGATCACGAACTTGTTCAGAAACACAAACATAAGGATAACATATAAATGCCGCAACACCA
>Ga0131853_10001083_pt1 | contig 49545 bp, 11 predicted proteins | sample TergutLab28metaG_FD_92764 | JGI IMG/M metagenome (GOLD analysis project Ga0131853, IMG submission 92764) | Labiotermes labralis P1 segment gut microbial communities from Petit-Saut dam, French Guiana - Lab288 P1 (version 2) (version 2) | ecosystem: Host-associated > Arthropoda: Insects >... | reverse complement strand
CCATGGTGTTGTAGCTCTTACTTCCGTCTCTTCGCCTAATCGAACATCTTGCATTTCTCTTGACCAAATTTCCTCTTCTGTTATTATACAGTAGTAGTAGATTATGATGTCCGCTGTTCGGCGGATGAACTCTCTCTCTATTATTACTAATTCATTGCCTACTGTAAAGCCATCATACCCTACACTGTTATCAATACTAGTAGTTACTAATTCCCAGTAATAGAATGTGTTATTTGGGAATCTGTTTGCAAAAGTTCCATTTGGAATAGTTTCTCCAAAGTCATATGGGAAGCCTGTTTCTGCAAATGCTCTTCCTACTCGCATATACTCCCCTGGCTCTTCTTCTGCTCCTGGCATATATATAACCTCAAACGCTCTAAATAGTGCATTCGCTGTTGTTAGGTCATACATAAAGTGCAGTTCTCTTGTTTCAGGAGTATTTTCTGCCGTGTGTGCTAATGTTAGTAGGTTCGTCGATCTTATCCAGAATCCTGGGATATATGGTGCTTGTACTGTTAAGGTTTCTCCTCGGAGTACATATACTGTTACTCTGTTGTTTGTAACCGTTGCTCTGTCAAATTGACTTGCAAAGTTTGTTATTACAACAGCGTTCGTTAGTGCTATAGGATCTTCGCCTTCTTCATATCTTAAGAAGTCTATTGTAAATCTAGTCCAATCTGCTTCATTGTATCCGAAGTAAAAGTTTATTACTTGTGGTGCATATACAGTTGCAATGTTTGATGCAAAGCTTGGAACTAGAGGTCCCGAGATTGGAGCATCTGGGAAGCTATATCCTACAAAACTGTAACCTACTAAAGTCGGCACCTGAATTGTAACTCTGTTAGCAAGTTGTGTGTTTATAATTTGAGTGCTTATTAATTGGTTAGGAGTAGAACCTGGCATCTCGAAGTATAAGTTTATAGTAACTGCAGATGCTGGAGCTGAAGGACGGTAGTAAATTCTTCCTACTGGATTTGCCGAATTAGCTAAGAATGTTATTGGTAAGATAGTAATAAGTTCAAAATTCTCAACTGTTAGACCTGTAGCTGTGGTTTCTAATGTATAATGTTCGCCCTTTCTTACAGATCTTGTAATATAACTTGCCTCGCTTATGATTAACCCAGTATCTATATTAATCTTCTCAATGCGAAGCGTTACCATTTCGCGTTGAACTTGGAATGTGACAACAATAGGACCTGCTGAAGAATACGTTGCTGTTTGTGCGTGTAGCGTTGTCGTGATTACATCTTCTTCTGTTGTTGTAGTAAACATAGCATTTGTTAATCTATAGTGGTGTGTAGCACTATAGTTAGGAGTTGCCCACTCTGGAAGAATATCTCTTGTTCCTTCTTCAGATGTTAGCAATTCTGCTACAATTCTTCTATGAACTACTCTTCCATTCTCTACGTATTCAACTACAATAGGGTTGTTTGTTATTGGTGTTAATCTGAAACTTATTGTTCTCTCTGCAACTGTTAAACCAACAATACGTCCACGGTGTTCGTTAGCAGGGTCTGATGGAGTAACAGGGTCAACATCTTCATCATCAAGCCAAACAAATCCATCTGGCATGTTACTAATTTCATGATATACGTTTTGTCCTAATATACCTGGTATTGTGTATTCTGCTATAATAGAGTTTCCATCTAACGCATTTACAATTTCAATTATTACGGGGATTGTTTGGTAGCGGAAAATGAACGTTACTTCATAGTCGTACTCATCTTCACCAATAGTTACTCCTGTAATAATGTCTACATCACCTGAGTTATTTATTTCTATAGTGTAGTCCCTATTCCCTGTATCATCTACATCTACTTCATGTAGTAAATAACCTGCTAAAGTCGGAGCTGTTACTGTATACTCATGGTTATTCGGAACGCTTACTGTGTACCCACTCGTATCATCTCTACGTGCCCAACCATCTCCCGGATTGTCAGGGTGCCAGAAGTAACGGTGTATAGTAACTTCAACATCTCTTGTATGGTAGTGTATAATGTCTTCTATTAGTGTAAAGTGGAAGTATACGACATATGGGAATACAGTTGTATTATCGAAATCATCAAATCTAACTGTTCTCGGACTTCCATTATTAGCTCTACTAGCTGTCAGAACATATCCTTCGATATGTGGTGCATGGATTATCGCACTTTCATTTATTCTTAAGAATTCACGTATTACAGGAGTTGGTGCACCATCTGGTGTTGCATATGCTCCAGCACCTTCAGGAGTTGATCCTGTAATATAACTTGTAACTATTTGAACAAAAGCATCGTCGTAACGAATATAGTTTATAGTAATCGTTCTATCAGCTACAGTGCTTGTTGCTGTTGGTTCAAAGCGAACATAGAATGTTCCGCCCTCAATCATGGTAGCCAAGTCTGCTGTAGGAGTAGGTATTGTAGTCCCATCCGCATTAACCAATGTAAAGCTTGAACCTAGTACAATGTTAGGATTCATCGCAGGGTTAGTACCTACTTGACGACCTAAGTCTTGTCTATTAGGAACTATTATTTGTAGAATTTCACCTGAGAATATGTTTCCTCTTCTTTGAGTTCCTACTACCTCACCTGCAAATATTTCATCTATAATCAACTCATTACGCTCTATTGGCATTACTGAGAAGCTGTGAGAAGCTCCTGTATAAGTCGGAACTGTTACAGGATCTGTTTGACGATCGGTGATGCGGTAGCCTTCTAAACTTGAAGGAAGTGTTGCTAAATAGAAACGATGATCAGAATCAAGAAGAACAGATTCAAAGCTTGAGAATATCTCATAGTTCACACCAGCAGGAAGATAAATAGTTCTAGTGTCAATTTGTTCATCTGTTATAGCACAGTAGTAATAAATTGTGAAAGGTCTTGTTTGTCTTCTGAAGTATCTAGTGATTTCCAGAGGTTCATCTCCTGGTACTGTGTAATCCATAAGAAGATGTTCAATATAATCAGGATCATCTTCCAAAGCCCAGCCAAGATTTGACCAGTCATATAAGTCTTCTCCAATAGAAACTCTTCTCATAACATCTAAATATCTAAATGTGTCTGCTGGCCAGCCTAAGTGTTCGTTCATTGCAAAGTGAACATTGTTAAACACATGACCTTGAATTCTCTGGATACCGGTTTGTTCAATTAAATATAGTCCATGATGAGTACCACCAATAGGCCTATTAACGTCCCAGGTGATTGTAGCATCATCGTAATAGAGCGCAGTTAATAGAACGTTAACTTCTATTTGGCCAACAACAACTGCTGCATTTGCATGAACAGCTGTATCACCCATTCTTGCCGTTGCCGTTAAAATTGTTCCAGGAGGTATAATTACATCTACAGGAACATTAACACGTCCACGATCACGATTATTGTTGTTTGGAGTAAATGCGTCTATTCCAATTCCCCAAGTGTTTGGGTATGGGTCAATTTCCCAAGTTAATGCTGAACCTTCAATAGTTATAGTGTTGTCACTAACGAGACGCCACACTTCATCATCAAGATCAAAAATCACTTCTCTATTGTTATGGAATACGCTAGCTGTGAAATCTCCGTGGCGTTGTCCATTTATTGTAAGAGGAGTTGGAGAAAGCTCTACACGCCATTGGCTAGCTCTTACTAATGCTTGCCCATGATCAAAGTCAAGTATAAGAGGACTAGTATCTTCAGATGTTTCAAATAATTCAACCTCTTCTCCACTTGGTTTAGGACCTTCCATAAGTAAAGCAATAACACTTATCATAGTTCCTAATTCTACAGCTGGGGTAACAGTAAGTTGACCATCTGAATTTACAGCAGCACCTGGTATAGGTGTGTCGCCTGGCTCAGGATTTAGACCCCATTCAACTGCTTCCCATACTACATGTACGTCATCGCCTTCATAAAGACCAATCGTAGGAACACCATCTGTGCCCCATCTTACTGCATATTCTATAATATGATCAAAATCTACAGGCTCATCATGTCTTACTATCGGAAGTGCAGGAGGTGCAGGAGTAACATGGATGCGTAGCCATTTTGCAGATACGATTATATCATCTTCTATTTCAATATCTTCATCAAATGGTACGTATATTGTCATGTTATCTGTTGTTTCTCTTGTATACCATCCATGGAAATGCCATCCCGTTCTTTTTGGATCATCAGGCATACCTTCTACAGTACCACCTATAGTTTCTCCAAAGAGAACTAGGCGTTCTATATTATCTATATCACCGTTAATATTTCCGCCTGCTAAATCGAATGTTACTGTGCTAGTGTCTCTCCAGCGAGCATATAACGTCATGTCTCTTGTTATAGGAATGCTGAAATCCCATGGAAAATAGTTGTATCCACCTTCTCCATCTGATATTCGTACTGCCCAGTCACGGAAGGATAAACCATCAGTGCGAAGTGGAGGGAATGATGCTCCGCTTGGGAATGGATATGCATTGCCATTATTTATATAGGTGTACACTGGGTCTGCAACTTGTGTATTGTAAACTACTGAACGATTATTGAACTGATTTGGATAGTTAGGTGCATCGTCATCAGCTTCTCCTGGAGCTATAACAAAGCTAACTACACGTGGAGCTCTTCGCACAACTGTAACAGTTGCTACTCTGTCAACGTAGTCTTCTGGTCTAACAGTTATAGGAGACTCTGGTGCAAATGAAGTACCTATTATAGGAGTTAAAGTAGATAAAGCGTTCACATAAATATCATCAACGAAAGCTGTTGCTGACTGCACTCTCCAATAAGTGGCAGGTGGTGTTCTTGTTGGATCTGGAGCATCGTCATCTGCTCTAATAACTGTATGATATTCATGAAGAGATTCGCCAGTCACTTCACAAATCACACGAACAATAATAAGATATGGGAATTCAGTTCGTCTTAACCACACATCAGCATTTGTGCCATTTGGATTGAATATTATATTGTTGTGCATAGACCAATCTGGTTCAAAATCTTCATGTGTTGCCATAACTAGAAACTCTCCATCAAGCAAAGGTCCTCTCGCTAATAAGTCTGCTGCAAATGCAGCATTAGCTGCATCATCAAATTCAGGATTATCAAATATATCATCAATCGCAGCTGCAATTTCAACTTCAAAAGCAGTTCTCTCTTCACCTGTCATAGCATCAGGACCTACAAGTGTTCTATCGGCCATAAAATCTTCATCAGCTAGAAGTGTTGCACGAATTATATTACGGCGTATGCTAGTATATATAGTTTCTCGCATACCAGCTTCAAGCTCTGCATAAGATATAGAATAAAAGCCTATTTCGTTGGTGAAAGGAATATTTGTAGTGTCTGTCGAAACTATAGAACTGTTAAAGAGTAGCTCTCCAGTAATATAGTTGAATACTAGAATAGCAGCACCTTCGACAGCTTGCCCCGCATTTGCAAAAACAGGTGCAGGACTACCCCATTCCCATACGAAACCTTCTAGGAAGCCAGGTCTCGTGTTTCCTATATCACGTACTAGTGGAACTCTTACATATTCAATATACTCAGGATTCTCTGCTGTTCCAATGTTTCTTCTTGATTGATTTAACAAATATTGTAATAATGTGTTTGGATAGCCGAGATCACCTACCATAGGCATACCATTATAAGCAATAAGAGAAACATCTGGGTTACGTATAAAGTGCGTAGCAGCACCGTCTAATTGGTTAATAGTTTCATCACGGAACTCAAATCTTCCACTATGAGGAACATCTCCAATAATCCCATTTATTGGGGTAAGGGGAACTTCATCGTGTTCTAAAGTTGAATGATGGATTGGAACCCATTCACCATCCGGCCTTTGATGAACAACACGAGCTTCTACATCATGCAAACGTCTCAAATATACAACTACAGTACGTCTAAGGACAGGATTGCCCCGTTCAGCAACCTCTATTGCATCCTCTCTAGCAGCTACAGTCGTGGCACTACCTGGGAAAGTAAATGACGTTCCATTTGAATTAACTAACTGCTCAACGAATTCCAAATAGTCTATAATTTCTTGATTTTCCAGAGGTACAAAAGTTCCAGTTGTATCATAAACACTGAAAATAGACTCTGTTGTCATACCCGTTACTCTAATGCGGCTATGAGGGCCAATTTCAGCATTCATGTCCTGGTTCGCAGCTGCAATTGATGCAGCGGCTGGATTTACTTCTCTAGGCCAATGAACCATTTGATCTGTCGCACGATCTTGTGTATCATAGTCATCTATAGTAAGAATGATGTTAGGGAAAGTTGGACCATTATAATTAGGATCAGCATTACCGAGTATATTAATATCATTAAATTGAGGAATACCATCTTCATCATATCCTATATGCTCTCTAAATATGAAGTCTATATTAGGTAGACCGATATAAGCTACATAAAGGTCTAGGTCTAAAAGTCTATAATGTTCACTTCTTGGACCAGGAAGAATGCCATTAGGAGCACCAGGCAATACAGTCGCTTCACGGTCGATTAAATCATCGAATCTTAATTCATCTATCGTATTTGTCGTATGAAGATACGCTGTAGCGGATAATGTATCACCCCACATAACCATTACATGATCGAAGTGACCTCTTGGATAGGCTGCTACTTCGCCCTCATAAGTAGAAGAACGACCTTCAAATTCCATACTAGAAACATTATTATTGCTTATAAGCGTTAAAGCAGGAGCAAGAGCTAAAAAACTGCCAGCTTCACGATCTGTAGGAACTGCAAAACCTCTTGCAAAGCTGTTTGGTGCAAGTGTACCCGCTTCTCCTGGGCGAGGTGGTAGAAGCTCATCATTTTCATCTGCACCATCTCCATCAGCATTGTCGAAACTATCGTCATCCGTTGCTTCTTGCGGAACCCAAACTCTAATATCAAATGGTATTCTTACCATTGGTATACTGATTTCACCATGATGTGTATCAGAGTTTAAATCGCCAGTATAGACGATACGGTACGCATCTTCATAACCAAGAGCTCGTACTCTAATAACAGTATAGTTTTCAAGAATTTGAGGAGTTATCACTTCTGAACGGTTATCACCAGGACCTGTGCCTGCACGACGGTTAAGATATGTGAACACAGGAGGCTCCACTTCAGTATCCACCTCAAAAGTGATCACACCAACTCCACGCATTGAATCACTTCCATCGTCTTCTCTAAATGCTTCGTTTATCATAATCAGAGCTTCATCATCACTTACAATATCAAACTCTGCATGACTAATATAGTATCTATCATCATCATTAAACTCAGGATCAAATGCACGAACAATAATACGGTTAGTTATATCTCTTGTTTCAAAGCTAACAACACCATATTCACTTATAAGTCCGATAGAAGTAATCCCTGCATTATTTGCACGAGTACGTGTAGCAGTTTGCAAAGCATTACCTACAAGAGCAAATTCACCACGTACATATGGGTCAAACCATCTTATTCCTTCAGAAGGAAACAATGCAGACCAATATGAACCAGTAGGCGGAAGGGATAAAAAAGGATTTCCATCTCCACTAAAAACACTAAAAATAGCTGTTACAGGAGATATAAAAGGCCCAAATAGTTGATCCATCGAAGGGCGCCAGAGGCGATAACTCGGTGCGCCAGGCTCTTGAGCTCTTATATAGCCAAAAAATTCAGGTTGCTGCCCACCGCCTGGAATTTGCCAACGAAAGTATGGATAAGTTCTTTGCTCATCAGGTAAAACATTTTCTATCCCAGTTTGCCAAGGAGCTCTCGTGAAAGCTGGCACAAAACCGCCTGATAGAAACTCTGTATCTATTAGAGAAATTCCACTTCGATCAGATTGATTCAGTCGTGTTGCATGAGATAAGCCAGCTCTATTAGCAGAAAGACCAGTAGCTGCAGAGTTGAAGGCTGTACTATCTACAAATATATTATTAAATGTGATACCACGAACATCATCTCTTCCGTTGTGTAATACACCAGCAGTTCCTTGAGATGTAGCAACCGCAAAACCACCAACATGAGCAGAAACAAAACCATTGCTAATTCTCACTGTACCATTTCTACGACGCCCTAAAACACCATTACCTGATCTCGCACTAGCATTAGCACCACCTCTTACTGAACCAATGTTGTAAAAATTATTAATTGTTAAAGCACCTTGGTTACGGCCAACTATACCACCAGCAGAAGTTCTACCTCTTACATAACCTTGGTTAAAACTTTCAGTTACAACAGCGTTCGCACCATGCGTACGCCCGATGATACCACCAACACCATCAGCATTGTTATTACCGCCAGTCAGTAGTATACCGCCAAAGTTACCAGCTTGATGTATAGTCAAAGTTCTACGAGAACTACGCCCGACTATACCACCAGCAGTCCTTTGCCCACCACTACCCATCGATTGAACAGTACCACGATTAGTAGCATGGGTAATATTGGCAACATTCGCATTCGCAAACCCTACAATACCACCAGAGTTGTGAAACCCTCTTATTTCATTATGGTTGTGGACGTTTTGAAGCCTCATTCCAGCACCAGTATTTTGCCCTATTATACCGCCAGAGTGAGTAGCAGCACGAGCGTGTGTTGTTCCTACTGTTGCAGTTCTACCTGGCATAATATATCCACGGTTGTGTGCATTTACAATCGTTAAATCTGCACCACCAGCACGACCAACTATACCACCAGCATCCACAGGATGACGGTGAGCAACACGTCTTCTCTGATTTGCAGGAATAGAAGTAGTACTAGTTGCCGCAAGACCAGCTGCGGTAGGTTCAGTAGCAGTAGCTGAACCATCAGCATTAGCACCAGTACCTAAACCATTAGCAGTAGCAGCATGTCTATCAATATTACCGTGATTAGTAGCATTTGTAATTATTACATTTCTTGGTCTTATCCAACCAACGATACCACCGATTTCTCTACCACCACGTATTAGTCCATGATTTGTAACATCTGTTAAAGTTATATTAGCAATTCCACGTGGCGGATTCATTATATCACCTATAATACCACCAGCGGAACCTCTAGCATCACCAATCCAAACTTCTCCGTGGTTAGTAACATTATCAAGAGTAACCACTTGACCGCCCACAGGATGAACACGTCCAATGATACCACCTACACGTGTGTTATTAATAGCAGCTGAACTTGATCCAACCGCGTGCTTTCTCACACGACCGTGGTTTTGCGTATCTCTAATAATAATACTACCGCGAGAGCGTCCAACTATACCACCCATTGCTGCAGCAGTTGCATTGGACTGTGTGTCATTGTCCGCTGCTGAATTCCTATGGAAAATAGGACCATAATTTTGGCTACCAGTAATAACTATTCTAGAAGATGTTCCACCATATCCTAAAAGTCCACCCATAACTCCACGGTTATGTTGGTGCTGTACAACTCCCCTGTTTATAGAGTTGTAAATATGCAAAGTACCAGCACTACGCCCAACCAAACCGCCAACGCGTCCATTAGGAGTATTATCTCCACCAGGAAAATTAACTTGAACAGTCGCTTGATTTTCAACATTTACAAGCCTTACTGTAGCTTGAAGGTTCAATCCACCAACAATACCACCTACTTGATGCCTACCTCTAATATTATCAGCTCTAATACCATTTTGAACATTAGTTCGGGTTGATATAACAACAAATCTCTCCCCAGACTCAGTACCGGAACCCTCTATATTTACATGCCCGCTAAATACAAACCCTAGTATACCACCAGCCAAATTGGCACTACCAGTCTGAGCATTAGCATTAGCAGTCGGACTAGCAAGACCACGGTCCAATCCTCGTATATCTATATTAATAGTAGTTGATGCATCTAAAATATTCAGCGTACCACCATGAACACCACCTACAAGACCACCTCCGGCATTAATTATACCAGGATTTCCTTGTATCTCCATAACTTCAACTACAGGATTTACGATGTTCAAAGTAGTACCAGCTCCGACACTACCAACCATACCACCTAAATTACCAACATCGGCAGTTGCGAGTATGGATGGTCTTGCAGTTGTTGTTCCTCTAATTTCTACATTTTGAAGAGTAACTACAGCATTTGAACCAGTAGTATGGCCCACTACAATACCAACACCATGAGCATTTCCTCTATTTGTCCCAAGCTGAATAGCTCTTGTACCAGCTGCGGGGGCTGCGGTAAGATTATATTCGAAGTTAACATTACGTATTACGGCACCATTCCCAGCTTGCTGCACAAAACCAATTCCAATGTTGGAAGTGTCGCCTGCAACTGGACGATTTTGAGTAGCACCAGTACCAACAATGCGATTATCACGTAATCTCAAATTCGTTATAGTACTGCCGTTACCCTCAAAAACACCTGTAAAAACACCTGGACGACCTGTAGTTAGAAACTGAGTTTGTATTACCCCTAGGCCACCATTAGCAGCTATACTGTTTGCATTATTATTATTAAGTGCAGTACCTGTTGTTGCAGCTATAGCAAGAGGCGTTACTACTATATTGATTGGATTAGTCTGATTTGATGAGCCAAATGTTCCACCACGTATTTCAAAGTGATGCCAATTTTCTCCTAATGTTCCGTGTAGGAATTGTCGTAAATGAAGCCAATTATATATTCCATGAACAGGAATCTCACCGATTGTACCATCAGGCCTTACTCCCCATCCTAAAGTAACACTTGCAAATTCCGCTATCAATTCATCACTCATTCGCTCTGGTGGCTCGTCATAATATGGAGCAAATGGTTCATACTGCATAAAATAAACATCTGGATCTAAATCTGTCCAATCATCTTCTGGATCATTTTCCCCGTACCAATATGGGGTAGCTCCGTGATTTTCATCATCATACCCATAATAATCCCAAGGAAAGTCATATTCATCGCCATAGTCTTCCTCATAATCATCATAGTTGTATGTAGCAAGTTCTTCTGCCAATATATTAATCGGCATCCCACTTAGAGTCATAATCATAAGCAATAGAAGTGCTATAACCCTATTTAATTCCTTTTTAGTTCCATGTCGCATACGACAAAACCTCCTTTCCTCGAAAGTGACCATATATCCACAATTCGAAACGTCGCAAAATCAATTTTTTGGGTCGTTGCCCCAAAATTTCACTTCTCTTCAAAGTGCACCTCCTTGATTTTCATTCACTCTTGTTCTTATTTCTTATTTTTACTTCTTAATTTTTGCTTTTTGTTAATTTTTGTTGTAGCTTTTGTTCCTTTGTGGGTTTGTTCCAACCTCTGTTAATTTGTTCTTTGGAGATATTGTTAAAATTTAAGCTAAGAGTCAGTAGATTTTTTTGTAGAGTCTCTTGTTTATGTAGTATTTCCCCCATCTCGCACAATGGAAGAAAATCAGTAGTAAACACTAACGGGAATTTTGTAGAATCTTAACCAAAATGAAAACAATTTTCCTTGTCTATATTATACTCTATTTTCGTAAAAAAATCAACTCTTTCACCACTTTTTTTAAAAAAAATTATGGAATGTTTACACCTTAAAGTTTACAAGTAAACAAAACGCAGAACTAGACCTTAATATAGTGTGATAGCTATAGCAAGCGTACTTCAAAATCGTGATTGTCTTCATTTTCAAATTCAGCTTGAAGCCGCTGAATTTGAAAAATTGCCATTCACGTTTTTCAGGTACGTTTGCTATATGTAGATGACATGGATTGCAAGTGCAAAAAAAGAACCCATGTGAGGGTTCTTTTTTTGCACTAAAACGCAGTGGTCCATTTCCTTGAAAATGCCGTAGTCCATTTTAAATATTATTTTTAAGGTAGTGGGAAAAATGCCGTGATCCGTCTCATGTGAGACGCCGTGGTCCATTTTAAGTATTATTTTATTAAGATAGGGGAGAGAAAATGCCGTGGTCCGTCTCTATTGAGATGCCGTGGTCCATTTTTTGTTGAATTTTCTTGTTAATTTATTTAGGTCGTTAATTTGTTCGGTCTAGTTTAACTTGGAGTTCTTATGCTATATTTGCTTTAATTTAGGATTACTTTAGTTTACTTTAATTTATTTTGGGTATCGCTTGCTACTTTAATTTGTTTCGGGTTTACGCTTGCTACTTTACTCTATCTCAAATGCCGCTTGCTATTTTAGTTTGTTTTGGGGCTACATAGTTATTTTAGTTTAAATTGAGTTGCTGTGCTTTTTATTTATCAGTTTCTAACCCAGCCTAGGTAATTTGCTTGCATCCAATGTTTAATACCATTTGCTTCTCTGTAATAGAAATGGTTTACGGATGCCTCCATTATCTGGAAGAATGCCCAGTGGTCTGCTGAAACATCTGTGTAAACTTGCATTCCGCCTAAGTAGTCAGTTATTGATTGTCTACTTGATGTACGACCTGCATGGTAGTTTATCACTGTTACTGCTTCTGCTCTTGTTATTATATTGTCGTTTGTGAATGTGTATCCACTTCCGAAATATGCAAACAATCTTGAATTAAATACTGATTGTACTGCCTCATCTGACCAGTGTGCTTCAGAGTTGTATTCCACTTGTTCTACACTCGTTAAAGCGAATACTCCTGCTGCAAACTGTGCAAATTCTGCATTTGTTATTTCTTGGTTTGGACGGAAACTACCGTCTGGGAAGCCTACTAGTACTCCGCGGGAAGCAAAGTAACTTATAGCTTCAAAGTACCAGCCATCTGGGTTTACATCATTAAAGCCGTAGAACCTGTGACCGAATCTATCTGCATCATTTGATAATCTGAAGAACATTTGAGCCATTTCTGCTCTTGTTATTCCATTTTCTGGTCTGAAACTGCCGTCTCTAAAACCGATTACATAGTATCTTTGGTAGTTGAATTGTCTTGGTGTTTCATCTGGTGTTTCTGGTCTTTGTACTGCATGACCTGGAAACCATGGACCTGTTGGCGGCTCTGGTGCAGGCTCCCAAACTGGTGGATGCCATACTGGTGGTTCCGGTCTTGGTGGAATTGGTGGAGCTGGTGGCGTCGGTGTATAGCTACCATCTAATTCAAATACGAATTCAACTGGAGGTGCATTTCTAGAATCACCAAATACATTGGAGATTACACCTAAATCACCTACAGTTATTTCACGGCGACCATCATTTTCTATAATGTAAAGCACTTCTGTAAATCTATAACGTCTATAAGCTCCATTTGGATCAGTTATTACTATGAAACGCTCACCACTTGCGTAGTACCATTCCACTCGTGTTGTTCCAACCATTTGGCTTCCTCCAATAACACCAAATTCAGTATCGAACAATTTTATTAATTCTTCAAAACCGAATACGAAGTTACGGTTAATAGAGAAGTAAGAATCCATTATAATTCCTTGTTCTACTATTTCTGTATAAGCTGTATCTACTATTGTTACTGGTAGATAGAAGTCACCTAGTAAACGTGGTGGGTTTGCTCTATAGCTAATTACTATATAGAATCCACCATTCACTCCGCTGCCATTCAACGGTTTGATAGAAATGCTATCTAAATCATAGTGTTCGTCTGATATAGCAACATAGTCTAATCCCATTGAACGTGCTAAGTTTACAATTTCAAAAAGATCTAGGATTTCAATATCTGCAATTGATGGAGTAAATCCACGTGACACAAATACAGAACTCCATGGTATTCCAAGGTCATCTACAAAGCCATCAGCTCCTACAAAACTTGGGATATAATGATAAACCATTACTGGTATCAGATCTGCAACATATATAATATCTACAAATACAATTCTACCTTCAGGGTCTATTTCTATATGACCGTGTGCAAAACCTGTTCCGTGGTCTAAAATGTAGTTGATTTGGTCTATAATTTCTCTAGCCATTTGGCTGTACAATGTCAGTGGTGCAAGCACATTTATTACATCGTTAACGCTAACATCCACTATCGTATTTCCTGCGAGAGGAGTCATTAAAGAAGTCATTATAGTTGAAACTAGGAATGCAGTTGGATCTACTGTTAGTATAAGTTCTGCTTCTGTAGATTCTTCTGCTTCTTGCTCTACTTCATATTGTGTTTCATCTTCTACTTCATAATCTGCATCAGACTCTATTTCGTCATCTGCTTCATATTCTGTTTCATCTTCTGTTTCGTACTCTACTTCTTCGTCTTCTTCTGATTCTGCTTGTGGTATTTCTGGTGTAGAAATATCATCAGCGTCTTCTAAAATAAAGCCGCCTGGTAATAAGTACGATGGAATTAGGCCTAGTAAAGCGTCTATTATTTCTTGCTCAAGAACTTCATGAGAAGCTAAGAACATACGCTCTTGTTTTTCACCTTCTGTTTCAGCGAAGTGACGAATTAGTCCTGCAAAGGTAGCTTCTACTCGACTTTCAAAGTGTAAGTGAATAGTGTATCCACCAGAAGGTATACCATTTGCTAAACCTATTGTGCTAGTGTAATGTGTAAATACATAAGCTTCTCTATTCACACCTGTATAAATTATGCTTTCTGTTATATTGAAAGGAGTACCTGTGATACCGCTAACAACAGTTTCAGCTGGAAGTGTATTTCCATTTAAGTGACGAATTACATCTATTGTGTACATCGTTGAAACGTCTGCTGTAGATATATATGGTACCCATAGAATGTTTAATCCTGGTTCTAGACCTACTAAAATTCTTGGAACAGCATCTATTAGCGGTATAGTATCTGCGGTATTAGTTGCTGAGTGAGTAAGCCAAATATCATCACCTGTAAATGCCCAATCACGACCCATTACTTCTTGTAACGTTGTAGAAACAGTATATAGTTGAGTTGGTGTTGTTATACTTGATAAGTGACGAGTTAGGAATACTGCTGGTCTGTGAGTTATACCGCTTACATCTGGCGGAATTGCAGCCACATCCACGAAGTTAATCGTAAGCGATATTTCTGCCACAGGTGCATGAGTAAATGTGATAGTGTAGTTGCTAGAAATATTTACTAGACGAACAACTCTAACACCCGCATAACCTGTGTGATCAAAGCTTGTAGAATGGGCATTTGCTATTCTAGTGTTTGTGAAGTCAAGACCATCGAATGTTCCGTTTAGTGCTGGAATATTTAAGCTATTTCCACGTACTGTACGGATTACTTCACGTTGGTAGCGTCCTACTTCAACACCATCTTCGTCTGTCAATATATCTATAACTGTGATTTGAGCTACTAAGTCATATGGTGAAATTTCTCTATAGTTAAAGATTACGTTAACAGGATTAAATTGCGTTCCACCTGTGTAATCATCGCCACCAAGTATTCTAAATACTGGGTAATCTAGGGTTTCCACGAAGAAGTGGCTCGGCACATATGGTGCAAAGAATGGTTGTTCTGTCCCTTTTAACACTCTTACATACGGATTCTCAAATAAGTCTGGAAGAAGGTTTGTTATGTCGTCTCCATTTTCATTTTGCAGAACTATTCTAAAGTGATAGAATTGCTCTGGGTCCGTTTCATAGAAGAAGTTAACACGGTTGTTTGTACCTACTGTTACGTCTACGGAATCTACTCCTGATTGCATAGCAGTAGTTCCTAGACTAGCTCCTGATAACATGTAGCCACGTTCTGATAAATCCTGTGCTGTTATTGTTAGAACTGAACCAGTTATTCCAGTTATTACTAATTGCTCTATTAGTCTGTCGTCTATGCTATTACCGTAAATTAGGTTAACAACAACGTCGTTTTCAGTAAGAGGGCGTAGGTAGAATGTGTAACTTAAATTATCAGTTCTAGGGATTACAGAAACTGTAGCAGGTCCTAGAAGAGCGTAGTTTGCATTTGGAGTCGCCGTTATTTCATTTTCCGTACCCATAAGCACATCAGTAATTGGACGACTTGCTATTCTATCACCTGTTATAGAGTTGTAGTAATATACAGTGAAGTCAGCAGTTTTACGTATAAAATCAAACGTAACTCTGTTATCACCTGTTACTACTGGTATTGTTTGTGTATTACTTCCTTGAAGTTCAAAATATTCTGCTTCAAAGTCCCAGTCAAGGCTGTTAACATCTACAACAAAATCTTCTACTCCAAGTGCTACATCAACACCAAATTCACGGATAACTACTGGGTTTGGGTTAGTAGTTGAAATATATCTCATCACCGCAATTACGTTTGTTCTAATAAGCTCATAGTTAAATCGAATAACAGTATTTGCTGCTAAAGAGTTTATCGTTACTTCATAATCTGTACTTGGTGTACCATCATTTACTCTATGGTCAACCAGTGCATGGTTTGGCAAATATGGTGCTCTAAAGTTAAACTCTGTGCCCACTACATGTCTAACATAGAAGTAGAACTGGTTAGTTCCGCCAATGTACCCTTCTACACGCACGTCAATTAGGTTCGTCGTATATTCAAATACAACTGTCATGTTATCAGTTCCTGCTAATATTGTTCTATCAGCATCACCAGTTAAAGTCCAGTTCGTAGGCGCTAGACTTGAAACTGTAAATTCATTGTTACGTGGAACACGTTTAGTGAATTCGTAGATTGTAGAAGGAATTAACTCCCCTACTCTTGTTCCTTCACCACGAACAGTCACTTCAATTGTGAATTCGTCTATTACGTCTTCTAATGGAAGGTAGTAGAAGCGAACTTCTGTAGTTTCTCTTACATTAGCACGTGAACGAACAGAATCATTATCATCTTGCAGATCAGTTCTTGCAGTAGTATGACCAAAGTGATTTGCTAAAACAAAGCCATCTAAAGTCGGTGCGAAGATAAATGCGTCTGTACCACGTAAAACTGGGATTATTATAGTGTCACCATCAATTTCGATGTGATGAGCTGCTACTAATCCTGCCGTAAGCCCTGAAATTATAGATTCTATCGGTGTGATTTGTGTCATTGATCCTGTTGGTGCATAGTTCCATAATGTTATCTCTATATTTTCAAACGCAGCTGGGTCTCTTCTATAGAAGAAGTTCACAGCTTCAGTTGTACCTACTACAACATTTCTAGCAATAGAAGGTGCTGGTACAACTTCAGCTATAGCATTTTCGTTTAAGCTATAACCGAATAACTCATAACCTCTATCGGAGAAGTCCTGTGCTGTAATTGTAAGAGTTTGACCTACTGTTCCACGAACTACTAACTGTTCTATCAGTGGAGATGTTAGAGTATTGCCAAAAATCAAGTTGATTACTACTTCGTCAGTTGCAGTTGGTCTCAAGTAGAACGTATGAGAATTTAGAGTAGCATTTGGTATCACATTTACACTTGAAGCACCTTGCAGCACATAACCTAATTGCGTGTAAGTCGGAGTAAGTGTAAGAGTTGTACCTCTTAGTGCATTTTCTATTGTTCTTGTATGCATCACTGCATTTGTTAGAGAGTTTCTGTAAGTTACTGTGAAGTCAGCAGATTGTCTCACAAAGTTAAATGTAACTATGTGGCGACCTGTTACTTCTGGAAGCACTTGTATAGCTTCGCTTTCAGCTTGGAGTGCGAAATATTCTGCTGCGAAGTTCCAACCGAAATTGTTTACATCCACAACTAAATTCGTAGCTCCAAGAGCTGCTTCTACACCAAATTCACGGATAATCGTGCCAGGTGTGCCAGCCGTAACATCTCTCATCACTGCAATTACATAAGTTTCGATTATTTCATAGTTGAAGCGAATTACTGTGCCTGCTACTAATTCATCTATCGTTACTTCGTAATCTGTATTTGGTATACCATCATTTATGGTGTGGCTCACTACTGAATGGTTTGGTAAGTGAGGGGCTACAAATCTAAACTCTTCTCCTAATTCATGAACAACTGGGAAGCGGAATTGCTGTGCAGAACCCACATAACCTTCAATAATTACTTCCACTAGATCAGTAGTATAGTTGAAGATAATTGTCATATCATCATCTGCATCTACTGCTGGTATAGTTACAACACCACCAACGTGTGCAATTGGCATTGAGTTAGCTGCTAAAGTCCAGTTGTCTGGGCCTAAGTTTGATACTGTGAATTCACGGTCTCTTGGTACTCGCTTTGTGAATTCATAGATTGTAGAAGCGGTTAAATCACCTAATCTAATTCCTTGACCTCTTACTGTTACTTCAATCGTAAATTCATCTATCACATCTTCGATTGGAGTGTAATAGAAAATTACAGTTTGTGCAGCTATCACATTCTCAAGTGTACGGATTGGCGTGCCATTTCCTGTTGAATATCCAGTTCTTGCTAATACAAAACCTGGTGCATATGGTGCAAATGCTGTGAAGTCTGTGTTTCTTAATACTGTCGTGTTAAAGTCCGCTGGGTTTAGTACTGCTGTCGGAACGGTAGAACCAGCTACCATCGTATTTCTAAACTCAAAAGTAATTGGTAAGAATGCATCTGGATTTCTTCCATATTCCATAGTAAGCGTTATCGGAGCAGTTCCAACTGCTATTGTGTGTGGTAATGTTGTTATTGCCTCTCCTATTAACGTTCTATAGTGTAGATACCCTGCTGCTTCTAAGTTTATAACGTCTACTCTAAAGTCTGTATTTGGTTCTACTTGGAACGTTGTAGTTCCTATATCTCTAGCTGGTGTTCCAACATATCTTAAGTTAATTGTTACCGATACTAAGTTTGTAGGGCTGTATGCTACTCTAGTTACATAGTCAGACCCTAAACCAGTTGGTATCACTATTGTTGGCAATTCATGAGTTAAAGCATAGTTGTTTGTTCCTATAATTATATTAGAGCGAACATCCCCACCAGTTATAGTAGTAGGAACTCCGAATGGTACTCTTACAGTTCCTATTTGCATCAATGCTCCTAACTCATTTGGTGCTACGATTGTAGTATCAAATGCTTGATAATACAAATATCCATAGTACTGCTCTAAATTTATAGTTACAACAACTTGCTCTGTTCCCATATTTGTTATTGTTACGTTACCATTTGTGTCTACCGAAGCTACTTCAGGTAGTGGCATTACATAGTCATCGAAAGTTCTATATGGACCAAATCCTGGGAAGTCAATTGTCGCATTATCACCATAGTCTACTTGTCTAGAAACTCTATATACAATTCCCGTTCCTGGTAGGTAATAGTTTACTGTTACATTGCCTTCTGTTGGTGCATACAGTAGTCTAACTACCGTGCCTGTAGCATTCTGGGCTGCTGTAAGCCCTATTAGGTTTGTATCAATTATAGTTCCTACACTACTTGGAACAAGTCCTACAAAGTTATATCCAGTTAAAACCGGCACTGGAATTCTAGTCGTATGTCCAAACACTGTAGGTATCATTACATGTGATCCCATAGGTTCTGGTGCTCCTGCAACCTCTCTGTAGAATTCTAGTCTAATTTCATCTCCTATACTTCTATTAAAGTATATAACTGCTCCAAGGTTTCCTGTTCCTGCCTCCACCTCAAGTGATAATACAGGTATTGGGCTTGTTGCTGTAATTCCTGTTGGTAAGCTGTAACCTACTAATACGTGTAATGGTAATTGCGGTACTGTAATTGTTCTTACAGTCTCTGTTGGAATTACATATGTCGTTGTGAAGATGTTAGTTGTTGTTCCTTCCAATCTTCCTTGGATTACTATTGTTCTTGTGTAGTTTTCTATTACTTCTTGAACCGGTACATAGTAGAATCGAACGGCTGTGTCAGCTGTCAAACTTGACCACGAACGTACTGAGTTGTTCGGGTGGCTAGCATGATCTACATACATTTCATGTCCGAAGTGATTCGCTAGTACGAAGTTATCTATTGTTGGAGCAAATACATGTGCTGGTGTCCCAGATAAGAATGGGATTCTTATTGTATTACCAGTTACAGTTATGTGTGCTGCTTCTATATTTGCTGTCGTTAAACCAGAAATTATTGCTGATGTTGCATTAATTGCTGTATTATCGTTATAGTTCCATAGTGTTACTTCTAAATACCTAAAATCCTCCGGGTTTCTTTCAAACAATATATCAATTACAGCTGGTGCGTAAACGCTTGCAGTGTTTCCTGTTACTGACCCAGTTCCTGCAACCATTTCTATACTGTTAAATGTATATCCTTGTAACGTTGGTGCTGTTACTGTCACTGATGTGCCGAAGTCTTGAACAGATATTCCTTGCTGTCCTATTATACGACGTACTGCAGTATTAGCTGGGTTTGGTAGGTAGTATAAGTTCACTAATACATGATGACCTCCTGTTAAAATGTAGCGATGTGTAACTACTGTAGGTTCGTCAATCGTAAGCACTGTTATCAAGCTTGGACCGATTAACCTAAACTGGTTAGTTCCACCTGCTGTCATTGGAACAGTTATTTCATGTGCTAAACCTCGTCTAAGCGTAGTTTCACGAACTTCTAGTACCTCTGTTGTTCCATCAGCATCATCTACAAAGTATTCTCTTAACGTAACCGTTTGATACGTTACTTCAAAGATTACCGTTTGATGTTCATTTGGAATATACGTAGCAAGATATGGTGAACTTATACTTGGGTTGAAGAAATTATCTGTTAACCATATATCTTCTGGTGTTATTGTTCTAGTTTCTTCATAAGCAAGATTCTCGTATCTAGTTCTTATTAATTCTCCGCTACCTTCTAAGCGATATTCTATTATCACATTTCCAGTTATCGGAACAAAGTTGAATGCTACATACATACCTAATTCATCTGCGTTAGATATATACGCTATAGAGCTTGAACCAGGAACTGCCGATGTGCCAGTTCTTAAGTTTGTAAACATAAATCCTGGTACATTTGGTGCTGGTTGCGTAAATGCTTGATTGCGTACTGCTGGAACAGTCCATGTTGCTATTCTCTCATTTGTTATTTCGTTGTACGCTCTCACTTCAACTGTGAAGTCCACTGGGTTGTGTATAAACACTACATCACTAACAGTGTTCGGAGTGGCTGTGTGAACTGGTGGTGTTATTACTTCGTACTCAGTACCACTTACTGTGTAACCTGGTATTGCTAATGCATTAATTGTAGTTGGGTTGTTTCTTGGGATACGCATTGTGAAGTTGTATAGCTCTCTACCTGTTGCACTGCCCACTCTACCGATAACTCTAACCTGTGCTGTAAACTCATCACGGTTAATTATATCTTCGATTGGCTCGTAAATGAATGTGTGTGTTCTTTCTGTTTCATTACTTACATTTGTGAAAGTTTGCGTTGCACTATCACCTTGTCTTATTACATACCCCGGTATGTGCGGAGCTGTTACAGTAAGGTTTGTGTATCGTAGAACTTCTATAGTGAATGGATTCGGTGTTGGTGCACCTACTGGAGCACCACCTCTTGTACTTTCTAGTGTTATTGTTACTGTCTCGAAGTCACCTGCGTAACGTTCAAATACGAATACTGTAGTTGTAGCTGGTGCAGTTATAGTTGCGTATTGAATATGATGTCCTGCTGTTAAAGCTGGTGTAAAGCTCGTTGGTGAAGAAACGAATCTATATCCTTGCAATCTTGGCACTCGTACTTCTACATCAGTTCCCGGTATCACCATTACTGTCATATTTGATATTAAGCGCCCTGTCGCAGTGCCATATCGCATTTCTATAACAACTGGTACTCTATCTGTCGGATTAAATATAACTGGTACTTCAAAAGTTCCGCTGTCATAATAGCCTGATGGACTTGGCGTTGTCGCAGTTCTCGTCGGTGTTATCATTCTGTCAAACTGACCTGGGCCTACCGCAAAGTTTGCTGGCATCGTACCAACCCATGTAGTTAATCTGTAAGATAATCCTAAAGCTCTATAGCCTACTGAATATCTTGCAGTCACTGGATTTCCTTCTACACTGCTTACTGCATACATAAATACTTCTATTGTTTCACGCTCGAAGTATAATCTTATTGTTGTTGCATCTGGTGATGGTATTCCTGTTATATTTCCTGCGCCAGTTGGAACTGTTATTCCTCCTATAGCACCATGTGGTACTGAATACCATAATCCGTTGTGCTGGGTTCTTTCTAAATATATACCTGGGTTTAATATTGCTATATTTACAGGCTCTGTTGGATCTAATGGTCTTTCATTCCACTCACGGTATATTACACCTTCTCCTGGAACGTAGTATTCCACTATTATATCGCCTGTTGGCCTTCTAAATTCTAGAACTGCAATGTTTGCTTCTCCTGCAATCGGTGTAATTTCTATTAAGAATGGCTCGTCTGTTACTCTTAAGCTTGCATCTTGTATTTGTACAAACTGCCAGTCTGGTAACATGTGAACTGGTATTCTCACTGATTGACCTGGTATAGCTGCTATTGTTACATCGTTTGCGATTTGCGTTGTTACGTTATCTGCATCTACAAATCTCAGCGTTATAACTGCTTCTTCTCTTGCGTAGATAAATCTTACGTGGATTGGCTCTGTGCCTGTTGGGTTTGCTATAGTAACAGAGTTATCTGCATTTATAGTTTGACCACTTTCTGCAACTGCATTTGTTAATATATAACGTGGCATATTCAGAGGGACAACATCGTGTGATATACCCGCTGGCACTCTTCTTGAGAATGTGAATAGGTTGTTTGGTCCTGAAACGCTGCCCAAGTAACCGCTCACGATTACTTCAACTGTATAGTTTTCAACAACTTCTTCTATCGGTACATAGTAGAATCGAACAGATGTGTCAGCTGTTAAGCTTGACCACGAACGTACTGAGTTGTTCGGGTGGCTAGCATGATCTACATACATTTCGTGTCCGAAGTGATTCGCTAGTACGAAGTTATCTATTGTTGGAGCAAATACATGTGCCGGTGTCCCAGATAAGAATGGAATCTGTATAGTATTACCATCTAAGCTTATATGCGTATTTGTTACTGCATTTGTTAAGCCTGTTATCATATCTGCCGTCAAAGGAATCTGTGTTCCTGTTTTATAGTTCCACAAAGTTACTTCTAAGTTTCTAAATGCTGACTCGTCTCTGTCGAAGTATATGTGAACTATTGCTGGAGCTTGAACTGCTACTGTTTGACCTGTTATTGTGTAATTACCTACTGGGTGGTTTACTACATCAATTTCATCAAATATATAGCCATGCAAGTTTGGTGCTGTTATAACTACTGGTGTGCCTATGTCTTGAACTTGGATGAACTGTTGGCCTATTCTAAGGTTTGGTGTTGTCCCTGTGTAGTATAGGTTTACTAATACATCGTGGCCACCTGTATGAATATAGTTGTGTGTTATCGTTGTTGGGTCAGCAGTCGTTACTACAGTTACAGTGTTAGGGCCTACTAGCCTATATTCATTACTTCCGCCTAACGCCATCGGTGGAGTTAACACGTGTGCTATTCCACGTCTACGAATAGATGTATTTTGTGGCTGTAGGGAGTCTCCATCTTGGTCGTGGAAATTTTGTATTAACTCAACAGTCTGATAAGTCGTAACGAAATTAATTATTTGTTGCTCGTTTGGAATATAGCTAACATCAACTGGTGAACTTGTGCTTGTGTTGAAGTAGTTAGCTAGTAACCAAGTGTTATCTGGTGCTATTGGTATGTCTATATCAGTAGTAGCAAGCGTCTCGAATCTTGTTCTGATTATTGGACCAGTAACACTATCTAAACGGTAGTGTATTATTACGTTTCCAGTTATCGGAACGAAGTTAAACGCTACATATAGTCCTTCAGCATTCGCATTAGCTATATGTGCTATAGAAGATCCAGGCGATACCGCTAATGTGCCAGTTCTTAATTCTAAGAACATAAATCCTGGTACATCTGGGGCTGGTTGTGTAAATGCTTGGTTGCGTACTGCTGGCACATTCCATGTTGCTATTCTTTCATTTGTTATTTCATTGTACGCTCTTACTTGTACTGTGAAGGCTTCCGCCGTGTGTACAAATACTATTTCATAATCATCAGTAATCGTTATATCTCTGTAGCCAGATTCAGTAGCTGCTAGGATATAGCCCGATACCGCTAACGCTTCTATACGAGTAAGGTTGCCTGTTGGTATACGCTTCGTGAAGTTGTAAAGTTCTCTACCTGTTACGGCGTTATCTTCTCTACCAATTATTCTAACTTGAGCAGTGTAATTGTCAAGTGAATCTTGAATTCTTCTATAAGTGAAGCCAAATGCTCTTTCTGTTTCACCTGTATCTAAGTCATGATACGCTGGAATACTGTGTAACACTAATCCAGGTATAAATGGGGCATAAGCTCTTAGCTCAGTGCCATCTAAAACTGGAATTGTAACTACTATAGATTGTGCGTTAAGTTGGTTTGTTATAGCATAGTCAAACTGACCTGCCCAAGCTACTATAGCATCTATTTGTGCTACTGTGAAGTTTCTAACTGGGTCTATATCAAACGTAACTGTGAAATTTTCAAATAGATCTGGGTCACGTTCAATAGCAAAGTCAACCACATTTGGAGCAAAAACTCTTAATCTTGAAGAGGTCTGTGTTCCTGAAAGTCTGCTAGATTCAAATGGTGTACCATCTCTTAAATGCTCAATTCCAAAGTAGCCACCAGGTACTAATCTATATCCCGCTGGCAATTGTGGAACTAACATTTCCACTGGATTTGCTGCGGTTGTGTAAATGTGTTGTTGTGTGATTATAGTACCAGTTAAATTAGCACTTCTCATGTTTATAGTAATTCTTTGCTGGGTAGTCGGCACGAAGTAGAAGTTTGCATATATGTTGCCTTCTGCAATATGCTCTGCCCAAGTAACTGGACGGTAGAATTGTGCTTGCTGTCCTGGTGCTGGTGTAAACCCGTCTGGTGTTGCTCCAATTGTTGTCAATTGTGCAATACTATTCATTTCGTTTACACGAGCAGTGAATGTGTAAGTTAAAGGCGGAGTAAATGGTTCTGAACCTGGTAAACGCAACCCACGGACTATAACCTCAGTTGTAACTCTTTCAAATGGAACATCGAAAGTTCTCATCGTTGGTGCTGCTACGAAGTAAACTGTTACTTCTTCATCAGTGTTATCAACAGAAATTCCAGTTTGTGTTCCGTCTATAGTAAGCCTTGTGAATCCATCTGCCACTGGGAAGTCTAAATCTGCAAAATCTATTACTCTATCAGCAGCTCCGTTAAAGTCAAAGAACCTATAAGCTATTACACGTGGAGGTGTAGCACTTGTGTCTACTAACCTTGCAGCAATACGTCCTGCTGGCTGTGTATATACAATTCTTACAACCTCTGTACCATCAACATCTTCTAATCTTATAGTGTGACTTCCCGCTGGGAATATCTCACCATCACTATTTGATCTTATTCTATCGAACATATAGCCTGTTTGAGCTGGGATTTGGATTAATGCATTCGTACCACGAACAACTGGCTGATCAAAGTATCTGATTAATGTATACTCACCATTGAAATATCTGTATAAGCGAACTGGTACAGTATCACTTAATGTGCGATATACGAAAGTTATAGTTTGATGGTCTGTTTCTACATCTAGTATAGTAGCTCTACGTGTAACAGAGTTCCACTCTAATCCAGTAGGTTCATCAACAAACTCTTGCCATCTTACAAATTCATATCCACCAACAGTTAAAGCATCGAAGAAGAATGAATTGTTCTGAGCTGTCTGAATTACAAATTCATATATCGGATCAGCTGTTAGAGGAGCGCCTTCTCTTATACCACGAACTGTAACATCTATAGTAAATTGGTCAAGAATATCTTCAACTGCATCGTAAACAAATGTTCTGCTACCTGTTGCCGTTCCATAAACTCCTGTTAGGTTATGCTCTAATTGTGGTCTAGCTAAGAAGCCTGGAATATTAGGAGCTACAACTCTCTGAGTTTCACCATGTAGAACTGGTATTCTAACAACGTTAGTTAAATCATAGTCTGGAGAACCAGTTGTTACAACGTAAGCTCTCGGGAATTGATCTGCAAAGTGTGTAAGAATAGCGTTTACTAAAGGTGTATTTGATGCATCTTCTACATATCTTTCAAAATATATGTCAAACCAAGTAAATTGAGTTGGGTCATGATCGAAGTAGAAGTTAATCGTAACTGGAGCGTATACAACTGCTGTAGCTGGATTTGTGCTTGTTGCAGCTGTAAAATCTGGATCAGGTAATCCTGTTGGGTTATTATAGCTAAAGTGGTTTGTCGTTCTTAAAATATAGCCTGGTATTTCAGGAACCATTATTGTTACTTGGTTTCCGAATTGCGTGCTAATTACTTGTGTACTAATTATAGAGTTAGTTAAAGGGGTATTAGAAGCACCATTTACAAAGTTTATAGTCACTTCACTTTGCGTATTAGCTGTATATAGTATCTCTACAGTTTGTGGACTAGGGCCTGTTGCTAATACTGTTCTATTAGCCATACCTACCACATCGTAACCCGCTACTGCTGGAGTAGTTATAAATGCAACCTCTCCACGGCGTACTCCTGTAATTGTTTGAAGGGTCGGATTATCTGCCGTTAGTACATCCGTTGGATTTGCTCTGTGTACATCTCTAAGAACTAAGTTTAAGTCCACAAGTTCTCTTCTTACTTCAAACTGAACTGTTCCACCTGGATAGTCAACATCTTCAGAAGCAGATGGATCTACTAAATAGAAGTAATTTGCAGTCATACCTGGCCAGTTAGGAGTAATTGTCCTAGTTGAATCATCAGAGTATATAGGAGGTTCAACCCGTCTATATCTCACATGTTGCATTCCACCTATCATCTCAAAATACTCTACTGTTATATTAGACACCGTGATAGGCTCTAAGTTAAATACTATGGTTCTATCAGTTGCAGTTACTACTGGTATTAATCCAGTTAATGGTGCTGCTGGGTTAAATGGTACTACTGGGTCAGTAGGTGCAAACACATAGCCTGTTGGTAAGTTTAGAGTATATGTTGCCGCTTCACCTAATATAGCTGGTATGTTATAGCTAGTTATTAAGTCGCCTAGCCCTCTGTATATTCTTACCTCAACTGTCGTCCCTTGGTAACGATATGTGAATGTTACAGTATGATCTTGGTCGTTATCTGGAACTGGGTTTCCTGTTGTATTATAAAGTACATAACCGTTAAGTACTGGAGCAGTTACAGTATATTCATGGTTAATTGGCACTTGCATTGTTAAGAATGAAGTATCATGATATGTCCAAATACCCGCAGCATTTTGACGATAACGAACCATGTTAACTGTTACTGTTCTTGTGTAGTTAGGAATTACATCTTCTATTGGTGTGTAATGGAAGTCTACAGGCACAACTGCGCTTGTAGCACCGCCAACAACTAATGGAGGAACAGTAGTACTAATAGGTACTTCTCTTGGGTTTGTGTTAGTCGCTCTTACACTACTTGGAGTTAATACGTGGCTAGCCAAATGTGGAGCTTGCACATTTACATTCCCTGATATTCTTAACACTAAACGTCTCTCTGCTATAACTTCAGTGAACGTATATGGTGCTGTTCCTGTGAAAGTTCTCGGCAATATTTCTACGAAAGCATCAAAGTTACGTATATGGTTAATAGCAATAGTTTGGTTTCCAGTACCTACACGAACATAGAAATGTCCGCCTTCTACCATAGTCTCTAGTGATGGTAGAGGTGTTGAGTCACCGCTAGAGTTAGCAACTAATGTTAAGCCTGAGCCTAATTCAATGTTAGCACCACTTGGATTACCTACTCTATAGCCTAGAGGAAGTATATCTGGAACTGTAACTCTTACTATTTGACCTGCTATTAAGTTGCTTTGTACCCCTGTTCCTACTGTTCTAGGTGAAGTATTCGCAAATGGATCGCCTAAAACTGTATTCCCTAAGTAGTTCTGGTTTATAGTAAGCGTTGTTCCTATTGGTGGCATTACTAAGAATGTATGCAACAAGTTCTCCGTACTAAACACTACATCTAAACTATTCGTCTGGAAAGGAGGCAACGTGAAACCAGCAACTGGAACTGCAACATCAAAAGTAGTTGGGTTTGCAGCAGTTGGATATGTTACTGTAGCATCATTAGCAACCGCGTTAATTCTAGTCGTTCCGCCTAGGCGAGCATTTTCAAGAATTTGATCAGTTCCTACTTGATCACCAGTTATAACATCAAAGAAACGAACGATTGCAGGATTTGCTGCAGTAGTTCTTTGTCTTTGGAACTGGAAGTTAAGACGTAATGGGTTTGCATTATGCATAGTCGTTACAGTGTAAGTTTGAGTAGCAGATTCTCCTGGGATTAATTGCCAATAACCAGGTGTTGGGTTACTAGAAGCATTAAAGTAGTCATTAACATCAAAGTCATTAGAACCAATCTGGCGGTGTACGCCAAACTGTGCAATTATAGTTTGATCTGCAACAACTGTAGCAGAATCAGCATCTCTTATAGTAATTATTACATTACCCATAATAGGTGCATGATAGAATACTATTCTATCTGGCATAGTTACTGTAGTATCAGTGACATTAGCAGGACGATTTAACATAATTGGACTCGGAGTAACGAGCTGATATTCCAAATGACTAAATGCGTCAACTGGTACAGCTCCTTCGCCTACAGTTGTGTAGAAGTAACGGTAGCTTATAATGTTTGGATTTGTTGCATAATCCCATACAAAGTCCGGATCTGAACTATCTACAGAGTTTCCTGCAAGATCTATATTTCGCACATTATATACTGGTATTCTAATCATGTGAGTTGTATATACGAAGTATACACGGAAATTGCGGTTTGTAACAGTTAGGTTTACGTTTGTATGATCTGTTATAGCACTAATGTGTGTCCAAGTACCATCAATATTTTCATAAACTCTTACACTGGTTAAAGTGTAATTCGGCACATTTAAGCCTGTTACTGGGAATGGATAGTTGTGTGCTGCTATAGTTCCAAATGTGTATATAGTGTTAGCTGGAGTAACAGCATTTGGCGTACCTGTTACTGGATGTCTAACACCTGTAACTTGGACGTTTACTGTGTGCTGTGGTATGATGCTCTCTATAGGAATGTAATGGAAATTAATAACAGTGTCATCATTTATAGGTCTTATACTTTTAACTGGGTTATCTGTTGTCGTAACAGTTTCATCCAACACGTGCCCAACTAAGTGTGGTGCATATATTCTGTGTGTGTGGTGAGACTGAACTTTCATATTCACAACAGTTGGAACAGTAAGACTGTCAGCAGCCGCTGTAACTATTGGGCTTCCTGGGAACATAGCATCCATAGGGATTACAGTGCCTGGTCTTAATCTATGGAATCTAACTTCTACATCTGCCATTATTGGTGTGAAGTAAAGTACAAAAGTTTGTGAGCCCGTCGTTACTTCATGAGTACTTGATGGAGCAGTTAGTTGTGCATAGTGTCCTAAAGCAGGAACTAGCTCCCAACCAGCTGGAGCCATTGGTCTCGCTATAGTTATAGAGTAACCTGTAGTTCCTGTATACACAATTGATCCGATAACAATAGGATCATCTCCTGCTGGAACTACTGCACGAAGCTCAACAGTTATGCTGTAATCTGGCATTCTGTCAAATCGGAAGTCTACATCTGGATCAGTAGAATCAGGAGTTACATGTACCCATCTATTATTTTCATCAAATAAGTTATGGTTTGGAACTATTGTAGAATCTATATTAATTTGTGAAGCTATACCAATTGGAACTGTGTTAGAAGTGGTGAATGGTGGAAGTTGAGGAGCTGCAAATGGTGGAACCATTCCTGGGAACATTGCATTTCCTTCCATGTTAACCGCTCTTGCATCTACAGTTCTAGTCATACGAGTAAAGTGCCAAGTTAAACGCTCTATTTCGCCTTCTTCAACATATGCTGTCTGATTAGGATCACCAATTAATACTAGGTGAGCATTAGCTGGGTTAAAGTGGTCAGTAATATTTATAGTATGAGAACCTGGTGCAAATCCATTTGAATCTACAACTATAGTTTTCACTAAACGATTACCACCACCAGAAAGTGTTTCTACTATATCTATTAGAATGTGTCCATTACCTGTAGCAGGAGGTGGAATTTCAACAAAACGGAAATCTACATAATCATCTATATTAGATGAAGTAATTGTTCTAACTATAACACCTGTTACAGGAGTTTCTAAAGTGAATCCTCTAACATATGGTGCAAAGAAGTTATTTGGAACATCCATAATTACTGGTACTTGAGTTGTATGAATAATTTCATCATCGTCATCATTTATAGCTCTTACAGTAACAAAGTGCGGTGTAACTAGGTCATATTCAAATATAACAACATGGCCTGGACTAGTAGGAGTGAAAGCTGCTAAATCATTTGGTATTATATCAAATAAATTTCCATATTCATGCGCTAATGGGATGAAACCAGTTGCAAGGTTTGGTCTTCTTATTTCAACTGGTGCTGAACTAGATGAAAGAACATATCTTCTAAAACTATAAAGTTCAAAAAGTTCATCGCCTGACGCATCTACAGCAATACCTCTCACCTCAATATAGTTATCTGTTATTCCCGCACCTAATGGTGTATATAACATGTATACACGCGTTGTACGGTTGTCTCCCGATAAAACTGGAGCTGCACGAACTATAAGCGGATTCTCTGGATTATCTACTGGATCAAATGGAGGTGAACTTGGGCGGTTAGGAGTAAAACCATTTTCTGGATCTGTGAAAGCTGGAGGCGTTGCCGATAAATCCCACTGCCTATCTATACGAGAGCCATAAAATCCAAAGCCTTCTATCCCTGTAAAGTCATGAGTTGTACCATATGGTAACTCACGTGTAATTTGTACAAGCTCGCCTTCAGCCGCTGGTATAAATTCTGTAGTGATAGGGATGTATACACCTGGAGCATCTCTAAACACACGAACAACTCGAACACCAGTTCCTTCATCACGAGTATAGAAGATATTGGCGTTTAATGTATTGTTTGAATTATCAGGGTCTGAGTGCTGCGGAGTAGACATATGCACAACTTGCGTTCTGCTTGTATCCATAATAGTAAATGGTCCTTGAACATTATATGGGGCATAAAGTCTATAATCTTGCCCGCGTGTTATAGTAGTAGTCCAATAACCAGTTTGGTTTCCATCTAAATCTTCAACTGCTGTTAAATATCTTCTTGTTGTTCCATCCTGCTCGTATATAAATGGACGGTTATATATCGGTGGAGTTGTATTTGGAGTCCAAATATCATCTGTTTCTATAACATAGTTTTCATTTCCAAACTCTATTAGATGAACATTCAACGCAACCGTTTGACGTTCAAAGTATATGTTCACAACAGGCTCTGCTGTTCCATACCAATTGAAGCTGTGATCAAGTATCAATGGAAGTTCTGCACCTATTGGTGTTCTTGTTGTGCGTGTTTCATTACCTCTAATTAAAGTAACATCTTCAGTTTGGTTAAATAAAGTTGTTGCGGCATTCCATATATCCCTTGTAGCCACATCTCCTGCAAGATTTCCATCTACTTGAACTTGTATACCATTAATTCCATCTATAATTTCAATATTTGGAGCAGGTATAGGTGTAGGTGCATATGGATTGTAAGCTATAGGGTGTGTTATAGTAGCTATAATGTTTCCATCATAAACAGCATTTACTGTCAATGATCCACGTATTCTCTGAACTGGAAGCCAAAATACGTTAAAGTCATCATCTATATCAAAGTTAAGACCTGTCGTATGGAAAGGTAAACTCGGTCTTAAAGTTCTATCCATCCCACTTATAAAGAAATGTTCTTCTGGAAGTTCACGAACTCTAATAGGATCAGAAATAGCAATAGGAGTTGTTATTTCTACCAATTCACTACTATCCACTAATCCACGTGCAATATCTGAACCATCAAACAGTGGACTCCACGAATTATCATCAGCATCATACACAGAAAGCGGTGCTTCCAAAATAGTATAAGGAAGTACTCCAACACCCGAACCATCTTCATACGCAAGTGTTACTAAGACAGGGTTCATTATATTTTCCACTCTAAACTCTATTATTCGTGTAGAGTCATGAGTGCGAAGATCTATGTTTCTTAAGTAAGTTGGAGATTGTGGCCATCCTGCTATAGGTGCTCTTGGTGGAGTACTGGTATCGGAAGTTACCATTCTAACTGGTGGAGGTGTAGATATAGTAGTTACTAATCTTCTGCCTGCTATATTTGGTAATGGCACTGGCCACGCCATAGCTGAAATACCAGCTGAAGCAAGACCTGGAATTGTTGTAGAGTCTATAACAGTTTCAGTAATTCTAAAGAAAGGTCCTGTTCCTGAATCTTGAGAGTAATTATCTGGAGGAGTTCCACCTCCTGTAAATGGTATTCTATCACCATTACTATCTAAAACCCAATCTACTAAAATAACATCTATATTAACATCAGCTGCATTGCTAAGATTAAAGTGTCTCCTATAATGAGTAGCTAAAGGCGAAGTTGTGGAAGCAGAAAATTCAGTTCTCGGCCAAATTCTAGCAGCAAAGCCTAACTGTGTAGCCATCAATCTTTCGGGATTCCCCGTCGGATGCTCAGGGCTTGCTCCAGTCATTACGAACCAACCCATACTATCAGTTTCAGCTCGCAATTCATCATCATCTGTAATTATATTTCCTAAAATATCAACATTACGAATCAAAGCACCACGTAAAACTTCTCTAAGACCTGGTAGCGAACCTACATTGCTAGGATCTTCAGTCATATAGGTGGTATATACTTGCCCATAAATCAATACTGTTTCTGGAGCATTGGCAGCTTCATTTGGATGATTAATATTTCTACGAAGTCCAATATTTGACCTCACTGCTACAGCATTCATATCAAACTGGGCTCTATTAGTGTTAGGGTTAAAGTTTGGTGGAAATTCAGCAGCTATATTTATAACACCTGCAGTTCCATTATTGTCTGGAAGGTATATTTGTGCAGATGTTCCTAAGTCTAATACATGTGCATAGTATCCACGTATACCTGTAGCTTGAACGCCTGGCACTGGCAAGTGTAGCTCTGGAAGTGCATACCTACCTGGTGTCCATACTCTAGCACCTGGCAAACCATTTGCCATACTTTCAAATGTTCCATTATCAGCATCATATACTCTACCCCAAATAACCGCTTCTCTCTGACCTGCAGGGAGTGGCTCTAAATGGAAAACTTCTTCTATTCTCGGGAAATCGGTAAGAGTTGGAATATAAGCACGCATAGCATTGTTAAATGAAGAATCACGATCAGTATCTCTTATTTGAACAATTCTTGTCTCCGTTTTATAGCCTGGAGCTTCAACAACAACAACGAACCATCCTAAATAAGGTCTATCCGATGCTGGAGCATCCTCCATATCTGTATATGGCAAACCATAATGGACTGCCCAGTTCCTCGAAAGTTGATCAAGGTCATCAAATCCTGGTGTCCCTGAAACGGGTGGTGTTGAAATATAAAGAGAGGCATAAGGCGCATTCGCCATAGTAGTAGTTTCAACTGTTCTCATTGTAGCCATATTTACTATAGAAACTCTAGCACCTTCAATAGGAACAGTTCTATTAGGAAATGGACTTGAATAAACCGAAACATACATAGCAGCATCACCTATATTTGATAGATAGAAGTGATATTCTGTAACCTCATATAATGTCGCGAGATTTGACCTTGTATAACTCATAAAGTTTAGCAAAGTACCTATTAAACTAACATTTGAAACCGCTATAAGTCTATCTGTGACGTAAAAACCGAGACTATCTGTGTAGAAGTTTTCATCTATAGCTCCTACTGATAGATTAACACGTGTACCTTGCAAAGGTAAGTGATAATGTTCAGATGTTGTTTCAGAAACACCCGTATTTTGCGGCTCACTATTACGCACTTGTCCATAAAGAACTCTACTTGTAATATTAGGAAGTTGTGGCATTAGTTCGATATTTCTAAAAACTGAGCCATTAGTTGTTACATCTATAAAGTCATTTCCTGTAGAATATGGCATAAAGAGAGGGCCGCCAGGTCTTGCGTCTTGAGCGTATAGACCATACGTAGTATTGTTAATCCCTGGACCAACAAATACTGGAACATTCATAAAGTAATAAAAACCTAAGAAGTTAGTTGCTACTCTACCACTATTTCCAGAAGGCGGGTCAGTTGAAGTATGTGAAGCAGAAATGCCTGTGGAGGGTCTCGAAGGAGATGTTGGAGTTGATTGATTTCTAATTGTAGATGGAACAAACAATGTAGAAGTTACAGAGTTTAATCTTTCCTCTACTGTATAACTTAATGATGTGTTTGGATCTGGTTGGTTTCTAAATCTTTCAGAATGATAAACAGCAGGAAGAGTTACTTCAATTCCTTGCAGTGGCACTCTCATATCTGCCACATTTTGAGTGAAACCGTATATTAAAGAATTTCCAGGTAGCCCCATTGTAATATATATATGTGGCACCATAGGGTTAAGAGGTGGTGGATTTTCTCCACTCCTTATTCCACCAGGAACCCAATTGCTTGAAACAGGTAATCCATCGCCATCTCGGCCTGGAAGCTGTATATTTGAGCTAGGTGTTGCTCCAATTCTAGCAAAACCAACAGCTGGAGAATATCTACCAGAAGGGTCTGTAGCTATTATAATGTGGTATTGATCTACACCAAAGTCAACAGAGCGAAGCTCTGCAGTACCTGAGCGTCTATATAATGAAGCACCTAATCCATACCAAAGCTCCTCAGGAGCATGAAAGCGTGGAACAGGAGTTCCTTCATAACTAGGATCTGGAACGAACACACCAAAAGCATTAAGCGAGCCACCAGTGTATACACGATTTCCTTCTATATCATAGAAAGGAATATTACTAGGCGGCGATGTCGGCCAAGGAAGACTATATACGTCTTCATCGTCAACTATTGTTGGAGTAGCACCTGGGGCAGGGTGTGAAATAATGTTAAATCTGTCAGCTGGTAATGGAAGGTGAAGATTTGCAGAAATAGTATCCCCAAAATCAGGAGAATCTTCATCTTCATTAATTATAACATTCCATCTAGGCTCCCAAGTTCCAGGTTCAAAATTTACAAAAGTTGAATCACCACCAGTAGGGCTACTTCCAGGCATTAAAGATCCGCCAGTTGGAAGAGTGATTACTTCCAAGATTATATCATCAAGTCTAGCTGGTACAGTAGTGCTACCAGGTTCAAAGCTAGTAGGACTCAAAACAGTAACATCTATTCCTTGAGAAAGTTCAGAAGCCTCAATCGAGGACATATCACCTATATTTCTATTCATATCTACAGCAACAAAATGGATGCTAGCATTAGCCCAAAAGTCTGCCACGCCAGTTCCAAAAGCCGACATATCAACCATCGGATTCGCTGATGACAAATTGTTCATATGTGGAACCCACGTCCACACTACACCACCAACAGTTTGATTTTGCCCGATACCTAGCGCAGTTAAGCTAGGAAGTTGAGTAAGCGTAGGCGAGCTTGCAGTTGGAGTTACAGCCATCCAGAAACCGAAATTTCCAGAAGCATGGCCTGTAAATTCTATTAAGTCAGAATTATATCTATCAACGTTAGGCCCATAGTAAGGATTTGTGCCTACAGAAATTTCATTTCTAGTAGTAACATTTACCGCTGAAACATATCCTCTAAAAGTTGTACCTTCATCTCTAGGGAAAACAGAAAGCATTAAAGTATCACTATCTATTTGAAGCCCTGAAACATCGTTAGAAGTATCAACGTTAGGCCCTGCCCAGTCAGTAAGACGTGGAAGGTATATGCTAGTGTGAGTCGTAGTTTGTGCAATGTGGTAAAGTGCATTTACTACTAACTGCATACGACTAGTAGCAATAGCGGCACTAGGCCAACCACCAATATTACTTATAACAAAAGCTGTTGTTCCATTACTTGGAGTGTTTAACCAAAGCGGTTGAGTCCATAATGCTGTATTTCTAAATGTGCTTAATTCAGAATTCGATTGATAAACACCAGCAGATTGAACAATTTGACGAGCACCAGAAGATGGAAAATTAGTATCTATGATTCTCCTCTCAAAATCAACCATAATTTGCCCGTTAGCTCTTATAAAATTTCTAGCATTTGCAACATTAAAAGACGCTGGAGCTGGATTTGATTGAAAAGTTCCTGTTCCAGAAAATTCAGGATTTGTAGCACCTGCGGCACGGTTTCCATGGCCTGCCCAAGCGCCATTAGAGCCGTGAGTCCATCTGGACCAAATTTGCCCACGAACAAGGTTTCTAGCAACACTACCACTTCTATAAGTAGCTTGAAGTATATTATTATTACTACGTGCTATTATGTCACGCCCTGGTGCAATGCTATTTGGGAACATAAGCACAGAACCTACGTAGCCACCACCAGTTCTAACAGCTGGGAGATTAGTTAAAGGATTAGCACCCGAAAACTGTCTATTAGCTGAAATAGCAGTAAATGGTTGAACGGTTGTGCTATGAGCAGCAGTCCAAGCGGTATCATTTGGGTTAGTATGGTTAGCATTTCTCGTCCCAAGCCCTCTCGGAGAACCAATAGTGTTAAAAGGAGTATTCCCGAAATTCATTGTACGCCCAGAAGAGTGGCTATTTATATATTGCCCAAGAGTGTTTGTGTGAAGAATTCCCGCTCTTCCAGAAAAAGCACCGAAATTTTGGTGATGCGTAGCAGACCTTGGAAACACAGTTCCTACTGAAAGGTTATTACCACTTTGAGATTGCCCATCATTCGTGTTTGACCATCCAGTAGCATGAGTATTGTTAGTACTCGGTGCTCCAAAGCTAAACATATTGGACATAAACATTATACCACGCCCAGAGTCTAAAAACCTATGGATAGCTTCTGTGTTACTAGCAGTCATATTGCCAGAAAAATTCCCCATATGCCATGCCATAGCACGTGAATTGTGGTTACCACCACCATTACCACCTGCAACAGTACCTGTACCACTTGACTCCGCACCACCCGCAAATAAAACATCAAATCTATGTGGATTTGTAGCACGAGATTCACCTGGTGTGTAAAAAAGATTTTGGTTAATATTTAAATCATGAACACTAACGCTTCCATTTATTAACCCTGTAGGGTTTGCAGCAGTTTGAGGGCCTATGCTTATATTGTTTGCAGCTCCTAAACCTGTCCCTCTTACCCATGAGCCAAAAGCATCCGCACCTCTGTTAATGTTAGTAACAACTCTAGCATCTCCATAAGCAGGTTGACCCGCTTGCCACAACTGCCCTACTCTTAAACCTCTAGTATTTCTAGCTGGTTGTGGATTAAAGCGAACATCTCCACGAAGCGGAGCAGGTGTCTCTGAATCTCGCCAATCGTTCCAATAGGCCATAGTAGTTTCATCAACCCATGGAAGTTCCGGTTCACGTTCAATCCCAGTCATAGTAGTCCACCCTATACCAGGCAGATACTGCGAAAGATTAAATTGAAAGTCCCATATTCCTGCATTAACTTGTGCTTGGGTCGCAGGTCCATTTGTTACTACATCTTGAAAATTAACGACTGTGTTATTCCATGCTAATGCACCAGCATTGTTAGCCACCGTGAAGCCGAAATCACCAGAAGTAATTACGTTGCCACTTAGTGGTGCAATACCAACAATTCCGCCTGCTGCTGCAAGAGCCGCAAAGCCAACTTCAAGATTATTAATATCTACTCCTTCTTCAGGAGTCCATGTCAAATTGCCATATTCATCTATATAAGCTTCATCTGCATCTTCTAAAATCTCTAGCATTTCATCGAAGCTCATATCTTCTATAGCATGTAAGCTATCGCCTATATCGTCTTCTATTAGATCTTCACCTAATTCACCTAATATAGAAGAATCAATTATTTCAGGCGTACTTACATATGTAGCACTTGTAGCTGATAAATTCTGAAAAGCTGCAAATAAATCGCCCGCTTCTTCTTCATTTAAATTCAAGTTTTCTATTATTTCATCTACTTCTTGCAAAACATCTGCAACTATGTTCATAGGTAGAGAACCCCACGCCATAGTAACTAATAAAAAACTAGCTAGTGCTTTTTTGGATCGTTGCCTAAAAACTTTTCTTCTAGTCACGTTGTTACCTCCTGTTTTTTGACTTGTGAATCCGTTGTAAATGTTGTGATATTTTTTTGTAGTTTCATGTAGGTTTTTTTTGTTAAATTTTGTCAATTTGTTTTTATGTTAATTTGTTCAGTTTTGCTACTTGTTAATTCATTCTGGATGTTGTGGAAAATTACAGAAATTTAATTGAAATCAGTAGTTTTTGATAGATTTTTAGTAGTTTGAGTAGAAAATTTTGAAGGATTTTAATATCAAATCTCCACAAGCAGTATTAATTATATTATACTCTATTTTCGCAAAAAAATCAATAACTTTTTCATTTTTTTGCAAGAAAATTGTGGGGAGTTTACAACTTAGAATCTGTATAAAAGTTTACAGTATAATAAAATCAAAATAAGATTACAGTTGTGTTACAAATCTTCTTATGTAAAAAAATATATGGTATCATTATTCTTGTTTTAGAAAAAATAAGAATACAAACTTTGGAGGTAAAAAATAATGTATCGATTAATTGCAATGCTTATGACATTTTTAGCAAGCATAAGCACAGACGCTAGAGAATTCCCAACTCTCTATATAACAAGCTATGAAAATCCTTTCACAATGGAAAGAGAACAATGGCACGATGGAAGTATCAGTATGACTGGGGCTGGAGAATTTGATTTTGATGAAACTGAAGTCCGCCTGCGTGGTCGTGGAAACTCTACATGGTGGCAAGGTTGGAATGAGGCAGTTCAGAAACGCCCACTTCGTATAAGATTTCCTGAGTCTGGAAGCTTTTTCGGTTCTGAAGAACATAGAGACTGGATACTTCTGGCAAGTGCTTTTGACCAAAGCGTAGGGCTTCGTACTAGCTTTTCGCTTAATTTCGGAAGAAGTATTTCAAATGAATTTGTACCAAGTGTTACATTCATTAACTTAAATGTTAATGGTGTATATATGGGTGTGTATCAATTGGTGGATGAAAGAGATATAGGGCCTGGTCGTGGCCAAGTTGTACTACACGAAGACCCAACAATTAGTGAATATTGGGTTGAATTGGACTTTAGAAGCGACTCATTTATAGTAAATGGTCGCTCTTATGATTTACGCTTTCCAAGTGGTTCTGCCGCTACAGATGAACATGTCGAATATGTAACAAACTTTATAACAGCTGTAAGTGAAGCTATACGAAGCCAAGTTTGGGAAGATATAATAGAACTTGTAGATATGGACGCTATGATAGCCTTTTATCTTGTGCAAGAATTAGTAAGAAATACAGACGAAGGTGTAACCAGTACATTTATGCAAATTAGAGGACAAGGTGAAGATAGAAAGTTATTTATGGGTTCACTTTGGGATTTCGATTTAACACTCGGAAATCTAGGCACATATGATGTAGGAGCTTACAATCCAGAAGGTATATGGGCAGCTTATGCAGATTATTGGTTCGCGAATTTAATGGAAATACCACAGTTTAGAGAATTAGTAAGAAATCGCTGGAATGAAATTAAAAATTACGAGCTTACAAATGCCATTATAGATATTGTTTATATGGCCACTGTTTATAGAAATGAATTTGAAAGAAACTTTACAGTTCATAATGTTTTAGGAAATGGTTGGTTAGTTTCAGAAAATGAGCATGGAAGAGAGGTTATACAAAACCATTTAACAGAAATAGAAACATTTCTAGGTCATGTAGAATATCTTCTAAATTTTATACTCAGAAGAGCAGAATGGCTAGATGGATATTTTAACTCTATATAAGTGTTAACCGACGAGCGACAGAATGTCGCTTGCTATACAATATCATCAAATTAAGAATATTAAAATAAAAAAGGAAGGCTATCAAAATGGCAACACATTATGATTTACAAAATCAAGCAATAACATTAAGTGCATGGATAACAATGTTAAAAGCAGGTATGCACGAAGAAGTTTTGAAAGAAATGGAAAACGCTAAAAAGAAATTAGAAGAAAATTAATCAGTAAGTTCATCTAAGCTCAGCGTAAAAGCATCTATACAATTTTCAAGAAAGTATGTAAGCTCTGGAGAGTCAATCCTCTCCAGAGCTTTTTTTATATTCTTTTCTGCTTGTACAAATTCTTTATTTCCTACATTTAGTTCTTTTAGGCATTTAATATATGCAGCCAGCTTATCTGCAATTTTCACTATTTCATTTTCTATAAAATAACCTTCATATATCGGTTGCAGTTCTTTTGGCAAAGTTTTTATTAATTTTTTTTCGGCATTTTTCTCTATATTTTTGTACGCCATAGTTAATTCATCATTATAATATTTTATAGGGGTTGGCAAGTCACCTGTTAAAATTTCAGAAGCATCATGAAAAAGAGCAACTGTAGTTATTTTCTCTACATTGTAGTTCTTGTTAAAAAACTCATTGCCTATGCTAGCTAAAAGGTTGGCGATTAATGCTGTTTCTAATACATGTTCACTTAGATTTTCATCTTGAGAATTCCACATCAATCCCCATCTTCTTATATACTTCATTCTAAACATTAATGGAAGAAAATTCATTTTCAAAAAACTCCTTATGCCAAATTAAGAACGTATAAACTGTCCATATCTTTCTTGAATTGTCTACTTTTTTCTGATGCTCTTCTAGCAATTTAACAAGCTCTGCTGTATTGAAAAATTGTTCTGCTGTTTTGCTTGTAAATGCTTCTTTTACTCTGTTTCTGTATTCTTCTTGCCTTAACCAATGGCGAATTGGCACTGGAAAGCCTAGTTTCTTTTTATCTGCATTTTCTTTTGGCAAGTAATCCTCTGCTGCTTCCCTAAATGCTTTTTTTGTCTTTGTTTTTGTTACTCTTTCAGAAGTTTGTATAGCCCTAGCTAAATTATACACTTCCCTATCTAAAAAAGGCACTCGAACCTCTAAGCTATTTGCCATGCTCATTTTATCACCTTTTAGCAAAATATCACCTACTAACCACATATGCAAATCCAAAAATTGCATTTTTGTTATATCGTCATATTCTTTTGCCTTTTCATAATGTTTTCCTGTTATGTCTGTTGATTTTATAGAGTTTTTAACTTTTAAGATTTTATTTACTTCATTTTCTGCGAAAATCTTCGCATTTCCTATAAAACGCTCTTCTACCGATTTACTTGCACGAATAAGAAAATTTTTGCCTTTGAATTTAAATGGCAATACGCTTACGAAAGCAGCAATTGCCTTTCTTGCCCACTTCGGTATTTTTTGAAATTTAGCAAGAGCTAGCGGTTCTTGATATATATTATATCCCCCGAAAAGTTCATCTGCTCCTTCCCCCGAAAGAACCCCTTTCACGTGCTGTTTTGCCAATTGTGAAACAAAATATAAAGCAACCGCAGAAGGGTCTGCTAAAGGTTCATCCATATGATATTGAATTTTTCCTAAAGAGTCCCAATACTCTTCTGTAGTTATAATCTTACTATAATTCGTTAATCCTTTTTCTTTAGAAAGCCTTTCAGCGTAACCTATTTCATTAAATTCTTGTGAGCCTTCGGGGTGTTTGCTACGCAAGCCGCCCCCTGCGTAATCAAAGCCCACTGTAAAAGTTTTCTCGCCACCAAAACGAGAAGCTAAATAGCTCGAATCTATACCACTAGATAAAAAAGAGCCTATCTCAACTTCTGCCACTATATGATGGTTTATTGAATCTGACAAAGTTTCATTTATTTTTTCTTTCAAGTCAACAATGTTATCAGGTTCAAATGAAATATTAAAATATTTTGTTACACTTAAATCTTTATTTTCAAATTCTAAATAGTGACCTGGCATTAATTTGAAAATTCCCTTAAACATCGTCTCTTCTAATGCTGAATATTGAAAGCTTAAGTACACAGCTAATGCCTCACTATTCACTTCTCTCTTCACTCCATGTGCAAGAATAGCTTTAATTTCTGAAGCAAATATAAACTCTCCATCTACTATAGTATAATAAAACGGCTTTATCCCAAAAAAATCACGAGCAGCAAAAATACGCCCTGTTTTAGGTTCAAAAATAACAAATGCAAACATTCCACGAAATTTGTTTACACATTCTTTTCCATATTCTTCATAAGCATGCAAAATCACTTCTGTATCTGCATTTGTTTCAAAAGTGTGCCCTAAATTTATTAACTCTTCACGTAAAATTTTATAGTTATAAATTTCTCCATTGAAAACTATGCCTAGCGTTTTATCTTCGTTATAAATCGGCTGGTCACCATCTTTAAGTCCAGTAAAACTTAAACGCCTAAAACCTATCTTTAAAAATTCGCTCGTATGATAACCTGTAGAATCTGGACCCCTATGAGCTATTGTATTTGTCATATTTTTAAGTATATTATCCTCCTCGCTTCCTAGCGAAGTTGTAAAGCCGCAAAATCCACACATATTAACCCCTATTTTCTTTTGTTTTTTTATAAATTTTTATAAATTATCTATAATTTTTGCCATGAAAAATTCTTCTTAAAAAAGTTTAACACTTTTTTAAGAAAAAATCAAGAAAAAGTATTTACTAGTTACATTAAAATGTGTTATAATATTGTAAATCATATAATTACAGGAGGCTAGTGATGATAAAGAAAAAAGAAATATTACTAGAAGTAGGAACAAATGAGCTAGAAATTATGGAATTCATAATAGACGGAAGGAGCTTCGGTATAAATGTTGCTAAAGTTTTTTCAATTATGAAATATGAAGAAATTACACCAGTACCACATTCAAATAAATATGTTGAAGGTATTTTTAAACCAAGAAATCAAATTATAACAGTTTTAGATTTAGCAGCTTACTTACACCTAAATCCTAGTGAAGATTCAGAAAGAGACATTTTAATAATAACAAACTTTAACACAAATCACACAGCCTTTCACGTTCATTCTGTTGAAACAATTCACAGAATTTCGTGGGATGATATGGAAAAACCAGACGAAACAATTCATGGTGACATGGACGGAATAACAACAGGAATAGCAAGAATAGGCGAAAAATTAATTACAATTTTAGATTTTGAAAAAATCATGGCAGAGCTTAACCCTTCACATTCTGTAAGAGTGGAAAATGTAAGCCATTTAGCAGATAGACCTAGAAATCAAATACCAATTTTATTAGCAGAAGATAGTCCATTCCTTAAAAAAGTGCTTTTAGATGCACTTCACAAAGTAGGATACATGAATGTACTCTGTGTTGGAACTGGTAAAGAAGCTTGGAATGTCTTAAACAACATGCGTCAAACAGAGTTAGACACTCTAGAAGAACATGTACGCCTTATTATAACAGATATAGAAATGCCAGAAATGGATGGTCACACCCTTTGTAAATTAATAAAAAATGATAGACGCTTTAAGCATGTACCAGTTATTATCTTTAGTTCTTTAATTGATGAAGATATGAAGAAAAAAGGCAGAACTGTTGGTGCAGATGCTCAAATAAGCAAGCCTGAAATCAAAAACTTGGTAACATATATAGATGCTTTCATCTTCGGGGATGATAGTACAATCAATTAGGAGATTTACCGAATGGAAAAACAAAAGACATTTTACATTACAACGCCTATTTTTTATCCAAATGACAATATGCATATAGGCCACTGTTATACTACAGTGGCTTCAGACGTTATAACAAGATACAAAAAGATGAGTGGCTTCGATACACTTTTTCTTACAGGAACCGATGAACACGGCCAGAAAATAGAAAAAGCAGCAAGAGAAAAAGGGCAAGAACCCCTTGAATATGTAAATAAAATTGTTGAAGAAACAAAAGCACTTTGGGAAAAGCTAAATATTGAATATGATTTATTTTCAAGAACAACAGATTCTCACCATATTAAAGTAGTGCAACAAATTTTCAAAAAACTGTATAAACAAGGCGATATTTATAAAGATAATTACAATGGACTTTACTGTACACCTTGTGAATTGTTCGTTTCTGAAACTAAAGCTAAAGAAACTAATAACACTTGTCCAGATTGTAAAAGAAGCTTAGAAAATATCAAGGAAGAGGTTTATTTTTTTGATTTACCTAAATATTTACCTGATCTTAAGAAGCACCTTGAAGAAAATAAAAGTTTCATAATTCCAGAATCTCGTAAAAATGAGATGCTCAATCTTCTTAAAGAAACGGGACCTTTATGTGTATCCAGAACCACTTTCACTTGGGGAATCCCAGTTGAGTTTGACCCAGGGCATGTAGTTTACGTTTGGATAGATGCACTTTCAAACTATATAACAAAGCTAGGGTTTCATCTTGAATTGGAGGAAGCTGAACAAGGCGACAATTATAAAAAATATTGGCCGGCAAATGTTCATATGATTGGAAAAGACATCGTTCGTTTTCACTCTATTATTTGGCCTGCTATTCTACTAGCTTTAAAGGAACCTCTACCTGAAAAGATATTCGGCCACGGATTTCTTAAAATTAAAGGCGAGAAAATTTCAAAATCTAAAGGAAATTCGGTAGACCCTATTTTACTTATAGATAGATACGGTAGTGATGCTGTTCGGTATTTTTTAGTGCGTGAAATGCAGCAAGGAAATGACGCCGATTTCACAATGGAAGCCTTTCTAAACAAAATTAATCATGATTTAGCAAATGATTTAGGAAACTTAATTTCACGCTCTTTAAGCATGGCTATGCAATATTTTGACGGAAAACTACCAAACGAACAAACTGAAAATGAGTTTGATATAGAAATAATAAAAACAATAACAAAAACATTAGAAGACTATGAAAATTCAATGGATAATCTAATGTTTAGTGCGGCACTCGAAAGTCTATGGGTATTAATCCGAAGAACAAATAAATATATAGACGAAACAACTCCATGGACACTAGCGAAAGATGAAACCAAAAGAGCACTTCTTGCAAATATTATGTATACACTCCTCGAAAGTTTACGCATTGTATCCATTTTAATAAAACCATTTATGCCAGATACTGCAAATTATATTGAAACTCATATAAACTGGAATACTAATGATTCAGAAGCAGCTAAACTTTTCGGAGTTTTACCTAGAAATGCAGAAATAACAAAAGGCGAGATTCTATTCCCAAGAATAAAAGATATCGCCAAAGAAATAGCAGAAATTAAAGAGGTTAACAATGATTTTTGAAACACATGCCCATTATGAAGGTCAAAAGTATGAAGAAGATAGGGGTGTGCTCCTCTGTTCTTTTCCTGAAAAAGGAATAGGACATGTATTAAATATTAGTTTCGACGTGAATAGTGCTAAAAAATCTATATCTTTAGCTGAGGAATATTCATTTTTTTCAGCAGCAGTAGGGATTCATCCGCATTATGCTAAAGATGTAGAAGAAAACTATATAGAACAACTAGAAGCACTTTCTAAACACGAAAAAGTAGTAGCTATAGGAGAAATAGGGCTTGACTTTCACTATGATTACAGCCCCAGAGATGTGCAAAGAAAGCGTTTTCATGAACAACTTGAGCTTGTAAGGAAAATCGGTCTTCCTGTTATTATTCACAACCGCGAGGCAGATGCAGAAGTCTTTGATATATTAAAAGATGCTCGTGTTCATGGAATAATGCATTGTTTTTCGGGAGATGTAAGTCTTGCAAAGAAATATATAGATTTAGGATATTATATAGGTATAGGTGGCATTGTTACTTATAAGAACGCCCCGATTCTAAAAGAAGTGGTAAAAGAAATTCCTCTCGAATATTTAGTAGTAGAAACTGATGCTCCATATTTAGCACCAGTTCCCCACCGTGGAAAAAGATGCGATTCCACCATGCTTTCACATATAGTTTCTGAAATTGCAAATCTTAAAGAAATCAGTATAGAAGAAGTAGAAGAAAAAACTTGGAACAATGCTTGCAAGATTTTCGGTTTAAATTTATGATACTAGGCATAGAAACTTCAGGAAAAACATGCTCTGTTGCAGTAAGCAAAGACGATAATATTTTGGGTGAATTCTTTATAAATAACGGGCTAACACATTCAGAAACTTTAATGCCTATGATAGATACATGTCTAAAAACACTTAATATAGACATCTCAGAAATTAAAAAAATCGCATTAAGCGTAGGCCCAGGCTCATTTACAGGTCTTCGCATTGGTGCTTCTATAGCTATCGCACTTTCACAAGCTTTAAAAATAAAAATTATAGAGGTTTCCACTTTGGAAGTTCTAGCGTATAATTTAATTAATAGCAATAAATTAGTAGTGCCTATTATGGATGCTAGACGAGGACAGGTTTATACAGCTGGCTTTAAAAATGGCATAAAAATAATAGAAGAGCAAAACATTTTATTTGAAGAACTTTTAGAACAAATTAAACAAACTGGAGAAGAAGCAATTTTTTTAGGAGACGGTACAAATTTATACGGCGTAGTTAAACCTTCAAAAAATCTCATATTAGGGCGTGCAAGTTCAGTTTGCCTTTTAGCTTCAAAAATTTATAAAAAAACTGAAAAAAATTATAACGAAATAGAAATAAACTACCTTAGAAAACCACAGGCAGAACGTGAATATAATGAAAAAAATAACTAACAAATACGGCTTTTTAGAATATATGCAGGTGTTTGAAACAATAGACATAATAAATATAGAAGTTTTGCCTGAATATAGAAGAAAAGGCATTGCAACAAGCTTTCTTAATAGTCTTGTTGCAGAAAATGAAGGAGTACAAGAAATCTTTCTCGAAGTACGCAAATCGAACGAACCAGCAATAAAATTATATAAAAAAATTGGCTTTGAAATAATAAGTGAAAGAAACAATTATTACAAAAATCCGACGGAGGATGCACTAATAATGAGTCTTTTTGTTTCTAAAAATTCAAATTGAAACAAAAACTCATATAAATGTGCAGAAAATTATCTTGAAAAAATTAGCCCCCAATGAGTTAAATAATTTTAATATAGAAACACTTTTAAAAAATACGGAACCAAAAGAATATGAAGTAATAGGTCAAAATAAGGCGACTAGTGCCTTACAATTTGGCCTTTTTATGGATAAAAAAGGCTATAATATATATGTTTCAGGAGGCACAGGTTTCGGTAAAAAAACGGCTGCTATAAAATATGCTGAAGAAATCGCAAAAAAAAGGCCTACTCCACCTGACTTATGCTACACATATAATTTTGAAAATCCAAAATCTCCAAAACTTTTAAAACTTACACCAGGACTTGGTAAAGTTTTGAAAAAAGATATGAAAGATTTAATAGAGGATTTAATAACAACTTTAACAAGTGTAGTAAAAAGTGATGAACACGAAGAGGCTAAGGAGAAAATTATAAAGAAGTTTGAAGAAAAACGTGAACTTCTAGTAGATTTAATTTCAGAAAAAGCTAAAAATCAAAATTTTGAAGTAAAACAAACCGGGGCTGGTGTTTATTTTTTACCTATCATAGAAGGCAAAGCGGTTTCAGAAGAAGATTTTGGTGAATTAGAAGAAGAAGCTCAACAAAAAATACTAGAGGAAAGCAAGCTTCTTAAAAAATCACTTGCACCTATTATGGGGAAAATCAAATCTTTTGAAGCTGAAATAAGGAAAAATTTAACAGAGCTTGAATATCAAAAACTTTTATTTGAACTGGGCAACGCTTTTAGCGACCTTTTCATAAAATACGAAGAACACGAACAAATAATACTCTATCTTAAAGAAGTAAAAGAAGATATACTCCAAAATTTAGACTTGTTTTTGGAAGAAGTAGAGCAGGCAGAAGATGAAATGCAAATGTTAATGCCTTGGATAGCTAAAAAGGATACAGATAGCTTATTTGAAAGATATAAAATAAACGTCCTTGTAGATAATAGCGAACTTTCCCATGCACCTGTTGTTTTCTTGCATTCAGTAGGTTATAAAGATATAATAGGAGAAATAGAACACGATACAGAATATGGAAATTATGTAACTGATCTTATGAAAATTCGTGCTGGTGCTTTGCACAAAGCAAATGGAGGATATTTAGTACTATACATTCAGGACATAAACTATCTAGCACTAGACGCACTTTTTACAGCACTAAAAAAAGAAAAATTAACTGTAGAACCTATACGTGAATTTCAAACGATAGCGTTAAATCTTATAAACCCAGAACCGCTGGACTTGGACGTAAAAGTTATTCTTTTAGGTGATTACTATATCTATGATATTTTATCATACGATGATGATTTCAAAAAGCTATTCAAAATCAGAGTAGAATTCGATTATGAGATGGATTTTGAAAATAATATTTCAGAAATTTTAGCTTTCATTAATGATAATGCTAAGCAAGCCTTCGGGGCATTTGCTTCACAAGCCGCCCCTTGTTTAACAGATGAAGCAAAGATAGAATTCATCCGCTTTTTAATGCGTGAATCAGGCAAAAAAACAAAATTAACTACAGATTTCGGACTAGCAAAAGAAATATTGGAAGAAGCCTGTGCTTGGGCGAAAATTGAAGAAAGTACTACAGTTACAGCAGAAATTTTAGAAAAAACATTAACAGCAAGGAACAATAGGCACAATCTATACGAAGAAAAACTCAATGAAATGATAGAAGAAGGCACAATTCTTTTAGATGTTAAAGGCAAACAAGTAGGACAAATAAATGGTCTAGCAGTTCTAGATACTGGTGATTACAGCTTTGCTAAACCTTCAAAAATTACAGCAACTTGCTATGCAGGAAATGAAGGAATAATAAATATAGAAAAAGAATCTAAACTTTCTGGTAAAATTCACGATAAAGGAACCCATATTTTAACTGGTTATCTAGGAAGCACTTATGCAAAAGAAAATCCAATTTCTGTTTCTATAAGCATAGCTTTCGAGCAAAACTACTCAGGAATAGATGGAGATTCCGCCTCTACTACTGAAGCTTATGCTATAATTTCTGCTATTTCTGAAATTCCTCTTTCGCAAGAACTTGCTGTAACAGGGAGTATGAATCAATTCGGTCATATCCAACCAATAGGCGGAGTAACCGAAAAAATAGAAGGTTTCTTTGATACTTGCAAACGCCTAGGGCTTACAGGCAATCAAGGAGTATTAATTCCCCACACAAATGTAAATGAACTAATGCTAAAAGAAGAAGTAATAAAAGCAGTAACTGAAAACAGATTTCATATTTATGCAATTAAACATGTAGAAGAAGGGCTAGAGCTTCTTATGGATATGAAAATTGATGAAATTAACGCTAAAGTTAACGAAAAATTGAAGAAATATAACGAAAAGAAAAAAGAGGGGACAATTAAGGAGAAAGAGTAACTATTATGATTAGGATAATATTTAACCCTAAATCTGGAAAAAATACAAACTCTGAAAAATTGCAGCGTTTCCTTGATAAACTTCAAGCTGAAAAAATATTATATGCTATGTATAAAACAGAAAGGAAGGGGCATGGAAAAAGCTTGGCACGTGAGCTTTCAAAAACAAAAGAACCTATAGTAATAGCTGGTGGGAACGGAACTGTATACGAAGCTATAAATGGAATGAATATAGAAATTCCCATATCAATAATTCCTTTAGGTACAGGAAATGATGCAGCAAAAACATTAGGCATTAAATTTAATCTACCCAAAAATATAGAAGCACTTAAAAAATCCCCAAAACTAGTAGATTATATGATTATAAACGATAAATATCGTGCACTTTCATTTATAGCTTGTGGTGTGCTCGTAGAAATTGCTCGTAAAAGAAATGTCAACAAAACAAGCTATCTTTCGGCACTTTCTTCTCTGCTTTTTAGCTTTAAAGCGAAAACTTATGAAATTGAATTTAATGGCGAAAAAAAGACAGTAGAAGCTGATTTTATAAGTGTTCACAATGCTGTTTATGCTGTTGATGGAATGTATCTAGGGT